>ERZ826396.178-NODE-178-length-98222-cov-3.959467_pt1 | contig 98222 bp, 81 predicted proteins | sample MGYA00519926_ERZ826396 | MGnify/ENA primary metagenome ERZ826396 (study PRJEB31778, sample SAMEA3449230) | human gut metagenome | biome: human gut; feature: human-associated habitat; material: faeces | place: United Kingdom | collected 2010/2012 ... | reverse complement strand
TCCGTAATCTTTAGATTTTTTTCTTTCTAAAAAAGATTTTTTCTGTATGTAATTATATATTTTATTGCCAATCGCGTCAATCTACCAATTTTCCTATAATTAGACAAGAAAATTTGTGCAATATTACAATAACTCTATCAAACAGCAGCAAAAAAACGGCGGAAAACGCAATTTGCTTCTTGCGTTTTCCGCCGGTTTTGTAATTTGCTATTACAGCATCTTATCAATCTTAATAATCATGCTGATCGCCTTTACCGCATTATTAATATGCTCTTTCAGGCATTCCCTGAGCCGCTCTTCATCCTCGTCAAAGATTGCCTGGATAATCTTCCTGTGTTCTTCTACTCCTGCAAAATCTTTCTCCTTAGACTGTTTCCGGAAAATATAATTGCTGTATATGAAAGGATTCACGCTATGGTATAATTCTACCAGTTTCCTGTTTCCCGAGCATTTCAGGTACAATTCATGGAATTTGGCATCATGGATATAATTCTCCATATATTTTTCTACCGTATTCTCATTCTCATACTTCTTCATGATCTCATAATGCTCATTCACATTATTCTCAAGCGCTTCCCTGAGCGTATTGTTCGTATGTACGGCCTCAATGATCTCCTTGGTATAATAAAGATCCATCATCAGCCTCAGGCTGAATATCTCCTTAGCCTCTTCCTCGTCTATCGACTTTATCTTCATTCCATGGCGGGGGAAATTCTCCACGATCTGCTCGGACAAAAGCCGGTTTAAGGCTATCTTTACCGGCGTCTCGCTGGTCCCATACCTGGCCGCCAGTTCTTTTACATTGATCTTCTGTCCTGGCCTTAACTCATGGGCAATAATATCCCTGCGTATATTTCGGCATATGGTATCAACCATGGTTTCTTTTGTCTCTTGCTCTTTCGACTTCTTCTCGCTCATAACACTCCTCCAGATCTTATGCCTCTTCCCTGTCATTCGTTAATTTTAATTTGTCAAGGATATAGAATACCAGGCTCAGCGCCATTCCTACCACACAGGCCAGCACCATGCCTGTCAGCTGAATATTTCCAAACTTTACCGAGATTCCAGACAGTCCGGTTACAAATACCACACTTGTCAGCGTCAGGTTCCTGGAACGTCCATAATCCACCTTGGAATCCACCAGGATACGGATGCCGGATGCGCCAATCATACCGTACAGGAGAAAGGATATGCCCCCGATGACTGGTCCCGGGATCGTCTGGATCAAAGTGGAAAGCTTCCCTACGAAGGAACAGATAATGGAAAGGACGGCAGCGCCTGCGATCACCCTTACGCTATATACCTTGGTGACAGCCATCACGCCAATGTTCTCGCCATAAGTCGTGGTCGGTACGGAGCCGATGCATCCGGATAGCATGGTAGAAAGGTTGTCCCCCAGTAAAGACCGGTGAAGCCCCGGGTTCTTCAAAAGATCACGCCCTACAATCTTGCTTGTTACTACCTGGTGTCCAATGTGTTCCGATGTAATCACCAGCAGTACCGGAAGGATGATCAGGATGGCCTCCATGCTGAACTTCGGCATCTGAAAATTCGGCATGGCAAAGATGGACGCCTTTGACACTTCCGTAAAATCAACGATGCCGCAGCAAAGCGCAGCCATATACCCTGCGATCACCGCAATCAATATCGGTACCACAGAAAGAAAGCCTCGGAAAAGGATGTTTCCGAAGATCGCCACTCCTAGCGTCACCACGAATACGATCACGTTCTTGGGGTCTACCGTCTTCTCCAGCAGTCCCGCATTGCCGGCTGCGCTCCCCGACAGTTCCAGCCCGATCAGCGCAACCACCGGTCCCATAGCGGCCGGAGGCAGCACCACATCAATCCAGTCTGACCCGAATTTATAGATGATCAGCGCAAGGACGCAGCCGCAGAATCCCACAGCGACGAATCCTCCCAGCGCATACGGATACCCCATCTCGCTGATAACGATTCCCGCCGGCGCAAGAAAGGCAAAACTGGAACCCAGATAAGCCGGCGCCCTTCCCTTGGTGATTAAGATAAACAGCAATGTCCCCACGCCATTCATGAACAGCACGATGGCAGGGCTGATTCCAAACAGGAACGGCACCAGCACGGATGCCCCGAACATGGCAAACATATGCTGGATGCTTAACGGAACCAGCAGCCGGAAAGGAACCTTGTCCTCTATCTGGATGATTTTTCGACTTTCCATTTTATTTCCTCCTCTTGTTCTTCACTCTCAAAACCTACATTCTTTTATATTTTATCATAAGGAAGTGGGGAATGGAATTAGGAATTTGGGGGAATTGAGGGAATTGGCGAACCGCCCGAGGGGAGGGGGCGTGGATTTCTCCGAGGCATTGGCGCCTCCATCTCCAAAATTCTCTTAATATAATTCCTTCACCGTAGGATATATCCTCCGGAACTTCTGATACCTTTCCTCGTATTTTGCCACCAGTTCCGAATCTGGTTCTACCGTATCTACTACTTTTACCAGTTTTTTGGCGATCGTCTCCACATCCGGGTAGGCTTTGCAGCCCACTGCCGCCAGCATGGCCGCGCCAAGCGCCGGTCCTTCCTCGCTCTCGATCACATCTACGTTCATGTTCATCACATTTGCGATGATCTTCTTCCACAGCGGGCTTTTGGCTCCGCCTCCGCAGATCTTCGTGCGCTCGATCTGGATGCCAATGCTTCTTGCCACTTCCAGGGAATCCCGAAGGCCGAATGTGACGCCTTCCAGCACGGCCTGGGTCATGTCCTCCCTTGTGGTATCCATGGACATTCCGATGAACATGGCGCGGGCATCCGGGTTATTATGCGGGGAACGCTCACCCATCAGGTACGGAAGATAAAATACATGATTCTCGCCAAGCCTGGTAATACCGGACTGCTCCGCGGCAAAGTCCTTGGACTTTAATATCTCCTCGCTCCACCATTTGTTGCAGGCGGCCGCGCTCAGCATACAGCCCATCAGATGATAATTGCCGTCCGCGTGGGCAAAGGAATGCAGGGCGTTATGCTCATCCACGCCGAACTTCTTGCTGGAAATGAAGATGGTTCCCGAGGTTCCAAGGGAAATATTGCATCTTCCCTCTCCTACCGTTCCGGTTCCGACTGCAGCCGCCGCATTGTCCCCCGCGCCTGCGATTACTTTTACCGACTTTGGCAGCCCCAATTCTTCGGCAATCCCGGGCCTTAGCGTGCCCACCACTTCGTAGCTTTCATGCAGCGCAGGCAGCTGCGCTTTTGTAATGCCGCAGATATCCAGCATTTCCTCTGACCAGCGTCTGTTCTTTACATCCATCAGCAGCATCCCTGACGCGTCAGATACATCCGTGCAGAAAGAGCCGGACAGTTTGTAGGCCAGATAATCCTTGGGAAGCATGATTTTGCTGATTTTCCCAAAATTCTCCGGCTCATGCTTCTTCATCCAGAGAATCTTCGGCGCGGTAAATCCCGCAAATGCGATGTTCGCCGTATAAGCGGACAATCTTTCCTTGCCGATCACCCGATTCAGGTAATCCGTCTCTTCTCCTGTCCGTCCGTCATTCCACAGTATGGCCGGGCGGATAACATTGTCATCCTTATCCAGCGCCACCAGCCCATGCATCTGTCCGCCGAAGCTGATGCCTGCGACTTCTTCTTTGTCACACTCCTCGGTCAGTTCCCGGATGCCTTCCATGGACTGTTCGAACCAGTCCTGCGGCCTCTGCTCCGACCAGCCCGGGTGCGGAAAGAACAGGGGATATTCTTTGGAAACGATATTGCGTATTTTGCCTTCTTCATCCATCAGCAGCAGTTTTACCGCTGAAGTTCCCAGATCTACTCCTATATATAGCATCTTTTTTCCTCCTAGTATTCCATTTTAACTCTGTTCCTACTCATAATCTTGCACATACGACTTTCTATGCCTTTCCTTCCGTCTTATCGCCAGGGATTTTCCGTCGGATATCTGACGCCGGCAGGCTGATTATAGCCAATCTCTTCCACCGGCACGCCGATATACTTGAACACCTCGAACAAGGTCTTTCCGTGGTGGCCGAACGCAACAGCGCCATGGTGCGGATATCCGCCTTCGATCAATACATGGCGGTAGAACCTTCCCATCTCGGGAATCGCAAATACTCCAATGCCGCCAAAGGAGCGGGTTGCGACAGGCAGCACCTCTCCGTGGGCGATGTAGGCCCTCAGACGGCTATCCGCGGTACTTTGCAGCCGGAAGAAGGTAATGTCTCCCGGAATGATATCTCCTTCCAGAGTTCCCTGCGTCACCTCCTGGGGAAGCGCCCTTGCCATGATCTTCTGATACTTCATCTCACAGAATGCCAGTTTGGACGAGGCCGTATTGCCGCAGTGGAATCCCATGAACGTATCCTGTCTGGTATAATCGAATCTGCCCTTGATATCCTCTTCAAACATATCTTCGGGCACGGAATTGTTGATGTCAAGCAGGGTTACCGTATCGCCGCTCACTACAGTTCCGATGAATTCGCTCAGCGCCCCGTAGATATCCACCTCGCAGGATACCGGAATGCCCTGGGCAGTCAGGCGGCTGTTCACATAACAAGGCACGAAGCCAAACTGGGTCTGAAACGCTGGCCAGCACTTGCCAGCGATCGCTACGTATTTGCGGTATCCCTTATGTTCTTCCACCCAGTCTTTCAGCGTCAGCTCGTACTGTGCCAGTTTCGCAAGAATCTCCGGCTTCTTATTGCCCTCTCCCAGTTCCTCTTCCATCTCCCTGACAACGCCGGGAATCCGCTCATCCCCGTCATGCTTATGAAAGGCCTCGAACAGATCCAGTTCCGAATTCTCCTCGATCTCCACCCCCAGGTTATACAGCTGCTTGATGGGGGCATTGCAAGCAAGGAAATTCAGAGGCCTTGGCCCGAAGCTGATGATCTTCAGATTGCTCAATCCTATGATAGCCCGGGCAATGGGCAGAAATTCATGAATCATATCCGCGCATTCTCCTGCGTCCCCCACCGGATATTCCGGTATGTAAGCCTTTATGTTCCGCAGTTTCAGGTTATAGCTGGCATTGAGCATTCCGCAATAGGCATCTCCGCGGCCATCCAGCAAGCTGCCGCCCGTCTCCTCCGCTGCCGCCAGGAACATCTTTGGCCCGTCAAAATGCTTTGCAAGCAGGGTCTCCGCTATCTCCGGCCCGAAGTTGCCAAGATAAACCGCCAATGCATTGCACCCGGCTTTCCGTATGTCCTCCAGTGCCTGCACCATATGGATCTCGCTCTCTACAATACAGATCGGACATTCATAGATTCCTTCCTCCCCGTATTTCTCTTGATAGGCCTTCATCAGATTCTCTCTTCTCGTCACGGACAGACTCTCCGGGAAGCAGTCGCGGCTGACAGCCACCACTGCGATCTTCACTTCTGGCATGTTACTCATAATCATTGTACCTCCTTCTCCTATTTCGTCAAGTAATTATAGTGTAATATTTTCTCCTTTTAACCCGCAGAAAGCACCTTCGATCGCGGCCTCCTTATGGGCGATCAGCCATTTGTTCCTGGCCGCCAGAAGCCGATCCTCTCCATCCTTTCCAGGCTTAAAGTCCAGGTCTGTATTGGTTTCTTTCGGCAGTACGATGACGCATCTAAACCCATTTCCCTGTGCTGTACAAGGCGCATAGTGAAGCGTCGTCGCATATAGTTCCCCCGCCGTCCCGGCCTTAACATAATATGCCTCTGCCCTTTCCGTATCATAGGTGTAATCCGCCTCTATATCCTGCTGCCGTCCCAGAAGCAGAATCAGATCGCTGGCCGCAATGTCTATCTCCGAGGAACGATGGTACTCCAGCGCATTCAGCTTATTATTATTGCCATTGCAATAGCCGATCTGGATGGGCAGGCCTCCATATGCCCGTTCTTTCAGTTTCGCCGCCACAGGCAGTCCTTCCAGTTCCTCCACGGACGCCACATAGATGACGCCGTCATCCGGTACCGGCGTGTGTCCCATCTCTTTCAGCAGCCGGTCAAAGCCATAACCTTTAAGCACCTTTCCGTATACGCCAAAAGACGGATCTGTTACCTTGCGAATCTCCATATTTTCTTCCTCCTTTTGCCTTCGTTTATTATAAGGTCATTATATCAACTTATTTTTTCTGTCACGACCAATTATTCACCCTGTTTATGGCAAATTCTTGTCTTTTTATTCAAAAGGGGACAGGGCAGATGCCAAGTGGTGACGTAACACTTTTGAAAAATGTTACGTCACCACTTGAGTCTCTGCCTGGCGCTTTCTATATTCGCTTGGCAGCATGCCATATTTTCTTTTGAATACCTTCGCAAAAGCCTTGCTGTTGGCAAATCCGTTATTACTGGCGATCTCGCCAATCGCATCCGATGTGTTCACCAGATCCTTGTATGCATATTCCAGCCTGATATGATCCAGATAGGTTTTATAATTGGTCCTGGCATACTTCTGAAACATCCTGGACAGATAGGTGGGCGAATAGCCGAAGATCTTCGCCAGGCTCTCCAGGGATAAGTCTTTGGTATAGTGATCCTCCATGTATGCCGTGATAGCGGAGAGCTTATTCAACTTCTTATTCTGGCGCACCAGATCCATGCTGACCTCCATCTCACGGTATTTGGTCACCAGAAGATACACCAGCAGGTAGAACTGGCCCAGAACTTTCAATTCATAGCCGCAGTCCCGGCGGGCATATGTTTCATACATATCTTCGATGAGGCGCATCACTTCCTCGTCCTGAAGTCTGGAACTATGGGAGAAATAGATGAAACGTTCCTCCGTATAGTAATTTTCGAACGTGACAAGCGGTATCTGAAGCACAATGGTCCGGTTGGCCTTTGGGGATTGGATGGAATGAATCTCATTGGAATTGACCAGCATGAATTCCCCGGGCTTAAGCGGGTATTCCTTCTCATTCAGGAAGAATCTTAATTCTCCCTCGAACAGCACAAATATCTCTACCGACCGATGCCAGTGCTTCTCCCTGACGTAGTTGCCGTCCTTGCCTTCGAATACGAACATCTTAAATGGAATGTCGTCATTGGGCATGATGAACTCATGTGAATACTCCATGTCTGCTTATCCTCCATTTTCACAGGGTTTATCTGAAGCGCCAGCCTGTATCCACCCGGTCGCTCCCAATACCTGGACCGCCCTGGCCCCGCATGCATTTGCGTATTCGGCGCATTCCCGCAGCGTCCTGCCTTTCGATAATGCGTAGATAAACCCTGCGGCAAAACTGTCTCCGGCCCCGGTGGTATCGATGCATCTAACCCCCGGCTTTGCCAACACTCTGTAGCATTCCCTTCTGTTCCTTACCAGGCATCCTCTGGCCCCGCATTTGATGACGACATTCTTCACGCCTGCCTCAAGCAGGCGCTCTGCCGCTTCTTCGGCCGTGTCCTTCCCGGTCACCAGGCATGCCTCCTCCTCATTTGGCAGAATGTAATCTACACATTCCAGCGCCTCTTTGATATCCTCCACCGTCTCGCCGAGTTTCCTCTTGGTCATATCCGCGCACACCGTCATCCCCTGGCTCTTTGCCTGGGCAAATATCTTCTTAAGGCCCCTGCAGTCAATCTCAGGAAACACAAAGATGCTGGCAAAGCTAAGAATCTTTGCCCCTTCCGGGAATGGCATCCTGACATCTTCTATTTTAAGCCTTCTGAGGCTTCCATTGGCATTGGTGAGGAAACTGCGTTCCCCGTCTTCCTTGATCAGGACCACGTTGATTCCCGTAGGCATCTCAGGGCGTATCTGCCGGGGCTCTACCGCGATCCCCTCTTCTATGCACATCTCCCGGATCATCCGGCCTGCATGGTCATCCCCAAGTACCGTCTCCAGACGGACCTTTTTCCCCATTCTGGCCAAGATCACAGCCTCGTTCAATGCGTCTCCCCCGGTAGACATGCATATATCCTCCATGGGACTTGAGCCCGTACGAAACACTGCTTCGTCCGCCGGCCTCGCAAGCACGTCCATAATTGCCGCTCCTATCACCACTATTTCAGGCATCCCTGTCCCAACTGCTTTCTTGTTCTCCATCTGGCATCCCTTTCCACTCTTCATTATATCCCGGGTATTCCGCTATACTCCCTATTAGTGTACTACGCCGGGCCGATAACCGCAATTGGAATATAGCCATGTCACTTCGCCTTTCCATAGCACTGGGTAATGGTCACGGAACTGGTATCCTCATCTTTAATTTCAGCTTCGGCATACGTCCGTCCATCGACAGGATGCAGGATCGGCTGGATCGCCAGGTCTTCCGGAACCAGTTTCCCTCGCCACGCTTCCAGGTCCTCTTCCTCCTGGTAGAACCTGATGCCTGTATTCCCGGTTCTCTTCCCGGTGCCGGATGGCATATTCTTAACCTTCAACCCTACGATCTTATAATCTTCTATCTGTTTCCCCACGTCTGCCCCATGCTCCTTTAGAAAATTACAGGTCCGGCCAAAGAATGGATAGATGGCGGCCCTCATATCTTTAGCGCTGACTTCTGATTCCAATTCTATGTAGCCGACCGGAAGCGACTCCTTCAGTTCCGCAAGTTTCAGGCTATCAACATCCGCCTTATACGCAGCCAGAAAGTCTTTTTTCTCCTGGGCGGTCAGCCGAAGCGTCTGTTCAAGCACTCCGTCCGACCAGACCAGTCTTTCCTGTTCCGCCTCCTTAATCTCAGTCAGCGGGTAGGCCTTCTCTTTGTATTCACCGCACTCATACACGCCGGCAAAGGCATCCAGGCTCTCTTCATCCACCGGGTAGGTCCGGTATTTCATTGCCCCGCTTTTCATCTCATAGCATACGGTAGCCGTCGTAACTCTGCCGGAGCCTTTTCCCTGTCGGCAAACCGTTCTTAGCCAGGCAAGCCCCTCCTCCATTCCGTTCTCGTGCAAAGAATACTGCGCAAGCCTGCTGTCTATCAGATAATGATCCCTTCCCGCTTCAATCTCTTCATATTGGGCCTGGTCAATATCCACCCCATTCATGAAGATGGAAAGTCCCTTTATCTGGTCCGGCCGCGGGTAGAAGCCATCGAAGGAATCCCGGCCTTCGAGAAAGGCAAGCGCCGCCACGCATACGGCAATGCATTCCGCCGCCAACTGTCCCTTCCTGCGTGCTATCTTTCTTAGAGGAACCCTTACCAGCCCCTCCACCAGAAGATGGACTGCCAGCGTGCCGACAACTCCGGCTAGCGTCAGGCACAGCACGCCCTTTAAGCCTCCTTCCCCCATTATATGGAAGATCTTCAGGATCAGGGTACAGGCGCATAGGCCCGCAAGCACAGATAGCAGGAACTCTGTCACGCGTTCCGCCAGCCGGCTCGCAAAGCCCCTTCCTGTCATCTCCGTCTTTCTTCTTCCCAATACCAGCAGAATTGCTACACCCAGAAGCAATATCCATGCGAGTGCGGCGCATATTTGCCCTCCATTTGGGAAGTACTCCAGTACCTCCCGCTTCTCATACAGGAACGTTCCTGCCAAAGTATCCGCAAGCCTTGCAGGTACCAGCAATCTGCCGGCCTCTTCCAAGAGCGGGATGCGGTAAAACGTATGAAAGATCTCTTGGGACATTCCAAGCAGGACGTACTGAGCCAGTATCTCGAAGTAAAACAGCAGAACAGCCAGCACCGCCACCGCAAAAGCCACTCTGCCCGATACAGCAGCCGCCATCAGCCCCATATGGTAGAACAGCAGAAAGACCAGAAAAAAAACGATCACGCTGCGCACGGTATACACACTAGCATAAGGAGCGAACAAGGTATCGCGGCCTGCCTGATACACGGCGCATACCGCCCGGGTGATAAGAAACGGAAAGGCAAAATGCAGCAGCCCATGGAAATAACGCGTCCAGAATATCGTGTTTCTCTTTACCGGAAGACTATAGTAGAAGTCCTGCTTCTTCGCCTGGAACAGGTAGTTGAATTCTGAAAACGCCAATAAAATACCAAGTCCCATACACAGATAAGAAAGTTCCGCGCTTCCAATTCCAAAAAATGAAAAGTCCGTATCTACAGAAAGCGACATGACTTTGAATATCAGATACAGCGCAAATCCTCCCCAGGCAAGAATCGCGCTGATATGCCCCCGCCCTGCTTCCTTCAGCCAATTACTGTAATACTTTGCGGATGTCATAACCATTTTCCTCCATCTCTGCCATAAATATCTCTTCCAGCAACATCGGCACCTCCCTGCAGAAGATGGGATTCCTCTGCCGGATATTCTCCAGGGCCTCCTCTTTCTTTCCTCTGACGATCACCGTAGTAAAGTAGCCGTCACGATGGCAGCGCACAATCGACGGATGCTCCGCCATCAGCGGCTCATCCTGCTCGAACACGCACTGAATCTTAGTCATCGTTCCTGCCTTCTCCCTCATATCCCCGGCCAGCAAAAGGCCTCCTTTGTGCAGGATTCCAATCTCATTGCAGAAGTCCTCCAGATCCTGTAATTTGTGGGCTGCCACCACAACAGTAAGAGCGCGCTCATGGATTTCATTTCCAAACAGGTTCTTCATCGCCTCCGTCACCACCGGATCCAATCCGTCAAATACCTCGTCGCACAGCAGGTAGTCTGTATTGGCGCATAAGGCCATAATCAGAAACGCCTGCCTCTTCATTCCCTTGGAAAATGTACGGATCGGCCGCCGGATATCCAGTTCCAGCCGATCCGCCATATAACGCACGCCGTTTCGGTCCATGGCGGAATACTGCTTCTTATAGAATCTGGCCATATCCTCCATGGTGGCTGTAGGGAAGTAGTAAGGGTCGTCCGGCAGATAAAAGAATCGTTCTTTTGCCCCGGGATTTTCATAAGCGACCTCTCCATTGATCCTGACCGTCCCGGCGTCAGCCTTAAGAATTCCAGCCATTACTCTAAGAAGCGTGCTTTTTCCGGCCCCATTGGTTCCCAGCAGGCCAAATACTTTTCCTTCAGGTATTCGGAAGGAGACTTGGCTCAATGCAGCAGTGTCATCAAAATGCTTGCTTATGTTCTCAATCTCTATCATCTGACTCCTCTTTTCGCATAATACCTTTGTTTTATATGTTACAATTACTTAATAAATTGTAACATATCTGTAATATACTGGCAAGTTTTCAAGATTGCCGTACCTCTGCATACTTCTGCCATCCCGCTGACGTCCTTCACTCATTCCAAGAGAAAGACCCTCGGGAAATTTATTTCTATTCCCCGGGGGTCTTCTTTATTCAATATCTAATTCTGGCGGCACATCCAGTTCGTGCGGTACAGGCCTGCCGTTCTTCTTTCTCTGTCTTACACATTCCGTCAAGAGATATTCTATCTGACCGTTGACAGAACGGAAGTCGTCCTCTGCCCAGGCGGCGATTGCATCGTAGAGTTTGGCTGAGAGCCGAAGCGGAACCTGTTTTTTCCCTTTATCTGCCATATCAATAAAGTGTTCCTGAATTTACGATCGGCTGTGCATCATGATTTCCACAAAGCACTACCAGCAGATTGGATACCATTGCCGCCTTTCTCTCTTCATCCAATTCTACCACCTGATTCTCATTCAGCCGTTCCAAAGCCATCTCAACCATCCCCACTGCACCGTCTACGATCATTTTCCTGGCATCAATGATAGCAGATGCCTGCTGTCTCTGCAGCATGGCCGCTGCAATCTCAGGCGCATAAGCCAGATAGGTAATACGTGCCTCGACGATCTCAAGTCCTGCCTCTTCCACCTTTGTCTGGATCTCTTCCCGGATTCTGGAAGCCACCACCTCGCTGGAGCCTCTCAGGCTTCCGTCGTCAGCAATCCCATCTCCCGTGGTGTCCACGTTGGGAGCCACATCATAAGGATACAGTCGCACGATGTTCCTCAGAGCGCTGTCGCACTGGAGGGACAGATATTCCTTGTAGTTATCCACATTGAAAGCTGCCTTTGCCGTGTCAACTACCCGCCATGTCACCGCAATACCAATCTCAACGGGGTTGCCAAGACAGTCATTGATCTTCTGCCGGTTATTATTCAAAGTCATAATCTTTAAGGAGATCTTCTTATTTCCGGATTCCGCGCCTGCACTCTGGCCGGATTCCTTTCTCTTGCCTCCATCTACATCGCCGCTCTGGCTAAGTCTTGTCTTGGACGCCGGGTTGACGCTTGTGCAGAATGGATTCACATAATAGAACCCGTTATCTTTCAGCGTGCCGATATATTTGCCGAACAGCGTAAGCACCAGCGCCTCCTGCGGCCTTAAGACCTTCAGGCCCAGGAATGGGATCCAGCCGATACAAAGCCATATGCCTGCTATAATTCCTACTGCTACATGCTCCCCAGCCACTCCATAGATCAGGCCTGCTGTTGCCGCTCCATATAGGAGAAGAAGTACCAGAAGCATAGCCATGCCATACCGTTTGCCCTTAAAAACCTTTTCTTTCATAATTCATACCGCCCTTCTATCTTTTGATGTTTTAATGATATCATTTTGATATCAGTTTGTCAACAGTGCAAATTCCAATAAAAAGGGGCACATGCTCCGCACCAACGGTGCGCTCAGTCCAGTTTAAGCGGTGCGGAGCACCATCCCTCTGATGATAGATGCTTATTTCTCAGCTTCACGCATACTGATGCCATTCATTTCGAGTCGATAACTGTGTCGTTTGTCTGTAATGCGTGCAAGGCAGGCATCTGCATAAGTGTGTTCCCGGAACAGATCAAACCATGACTTGATCGGAAACTGTGAGATAATGATTGTGGATAAACCTTGATACGTTGTGTAATTTGTAGATATTCTCACTCATCTACAACTTCTCCTTCTCGCTTATATTCTATCAATTTTCCAATGTATCGTTAAACATGTTACGATGCAAGCATCGGGGCATCGGGGAATGTACCCTCCTATGATTCAACATTAATGCCGGACAGTTCGGCTATCTATATCTGACTGTATCCTCAAGCAAGGCTTCCAGTGCCAAAATGGTGCCAAGAAATCAGGCAAATAAACGGTACAAATCAAGAGTGCTGGGAATATAGTCTGTCTTGTTTTTTGTTGTCGTCTATCCATAATTCCTCCGAACAATTTGCCAATTGATTCTGCGTGGATTACTGTAATTATTTGTGGAATTCCGCTAGTATATCTTGCTGTCTGGCGAGTTATTTACAACAAGGGCATCAGTAAAATATCTTCGGCATTACTAATCAGCATTGCAATGTTGGCGGCGATTGCAATCGGCGACCTGTTTGCAGCGATTTTTGAAAGTATAACAATATTTTTTTGCACCGTATGAATCATAGTTGCAAATAACAACAATGTTTAAATTTCCCTTAAGTTTACAGTAAAGAAGAGGCAGTGCTTTAACACATGCCTCTTCTTCAAACAAAATCATAACGATTCACTTTTTATTCTCAATTGATGTAATCATATCTACTCTGGTCTGATATCTTCTGCCTTCCAACTCCTTTTCCGCGCTTCGTACGTTGCCTTCGCATCACGAATCAATTTATCAAAATTGTCCGCCTGCCATGCAGCTCTTCCTGTAAATAATCCATCGATAGATGGCTGTACAATCAATTCATTTGCATTTCCAGGATTTACACTTCCTCCATATAATACAGGAATTGTATCTGCAACATCACCAAATATCTCTCGCAGACATCCTTTTATCACCTTATGCATCTCCTCCGCATAATCTGCAGATGCCGGAGTTCCATTTACACCAATAGACCATACTGGTTCATACGCAACCCAAATGTTTGGAACCTGAGATACCGGAACATCATGAAATCCTATTTTTAACTGAGTACGAAGAACTTCAGCACTGATTCCAAATCCTTTCTCTTCTGCCGTTTCACCGATACACAGAAGTGTTGTAAAGCCGTGGTCCAAAGCTGCTTTTACTTTTTTATTTTCCTCAACATCAGTCTCACCAAATACATGCCTTCTCTCAGAATGTCCTATCATTACAAGGTCAAGTCCAAGTTCTTTTAACATAAGCGGAGAAATTTCTCCTGTAAACTGACCTTCATCTTCCCAACACATGTTCTGAGCGCCAAGTTTTACATAATTACGAGCAATATTTTTCGTAGCACTTTCAAGAGTTGTATAAGATGGGATAATAAATAATTCTATCTCATCCCGGCTGATATCTTTCGTATTCTCAACTAATTTCTGAAGATATTCTACCGTATCGTGAATATTTTTGTACATTTTTAAATTACTTCCGAAATATATTTTTTTACCCATGATTTTCCTCCTCATCTTCCAGATTTTAATAAGTTCATTATAGTAGTTTTTTTCTAATTGGCGCAATTTATATCTCACGCAGAAATCCCCTGGCTTTCACCAGGGAATTTCTGCTATCTAAAGCATATCTATAAGTGCGCAAATGGTTATACTTTTCCATCCGCTCCAAAGTTCTTCATTGCTCTTTCCACATCTGCCTGCATTGCTGTAATCCCTGCTTTTTCTATGTCTTGAAAATAAACTGCATCCGTATCTTTTTATCATTCAGATACTGCATTACACCTTTTCCGCCAGCCAGTGATAAATAAGTATAATACTTAATTTTACAAATTCCATTATGAATTGCCGTCCGATACTCTTCATCACTGAGCCCAGAGCCACCATGCATGACATACGGAATGTCTTTTGCCTGTTTAATCAGTGTAATACGATTCAGATCCAGGACTGGTTTTTCTGTATAAATACCATGTGCAGTTCCAAATCCGATTGCAAGTGCATCTACTTCTGTCTTATCAATAAATTAAATCCCATGTCCACCGCATGTTTGCAACTTTCAATACTTGCTGCGTGATCCAGATATACTACGACCGGCACTTTTGACACCTTCGCCAGTTGCAGCATAATCGGTCCGATGACGTCAATGGAAATCAGACGCAATATTTCCAGATTATTTCTTCATTTTTACTTTGCTACATCTGCAAATACCTGATCCAGAATCTTTGCATTAAGCAAAGTCTCTTCTTTAGAAACATACGGCTTCTCACCCTCAAGAATGCATCTTCCGAACTGCTCAATCTCAAGCATATAATTATCAGGGCAATAAACAGTATATTCCGTCTTTTTTTCATCCAGAATTTCCACATTATTTACAACGCCTTCTGTTGTCACTGTAAACTTCTGAACATATCTGCAGTTAAAATTACACGGTACCTCAATTCGTCCCTTTTCACCTACTACAGCATAATATCCTCTGGAATAGGAATTTAATGAAGAATAGGCAACTGCCTGTGTTCCATCTTCATACATCAGAAGTGTTGTATTACTTACATCTACACCTCGCTCCTGATCCATCTCAGCCAGTGCTTTTACTTTTACCGGAGTCTTAAACCCCAAGAGATAACTGATGGTACTGATGTTATAGCATGCCATATCGTAGAAAGATCCACCTCCCAGAGACTGATTCATACGGATATTTGACATATCAGTAAGCACATCGGTCAAATGTGACTCGATATATTTCACCTTTCCAATCGCACCCTTATCAATCACTTCTTTTACCTTCTGAACAAGTGGTGCATGTCTGAATGCAAATGCTTCCATCAGAAGAACCCCCTGTTCCTCGCAGATTTCATACATTTTTTTCGCTTCTTCTGCATTCAGCGCCAGTGGTTTTTCACATAAAATATGCTTTCCTGCCTTCGCTGCTTTTTCTACCCATTCGAAATGCATAGAATTTGGAAGTGGAATATATACTACTTCCACTTTTTCATCTGCCAGAAGTGCCTCATAACTGTCATATGCTTTTTCAGCTGAGTACATTTGTTGAAATTCTTCCGCATTTTCTTTTCCCCTGCTGGCAACTGCATAGAGATTCGCATTTTCTGCCTGTAAAAGTCCCGGAATAGTTCTTGCTTTCGCAATTGCTGCACATCCAAGGATTCCCCAGTTTACTTTCTTCCCCATCATTCTCACCTATTTCCCACTGCGGCGCGGCCATATGGTCACGCCACATTATCTTCTTCACAACAGAATACTCGTGTCTATTCCGTCTGTCTCTTATTAAAACTATACAAATCCACTTTATGCAAACTTTCCTTCTACGAACTCCCTCATTCCCTGGAAAATCAGATATACAGAAGTTGCTCCTGCATCCTGATGTCCAATTGCTCTCTCAAGCAGAGATTTTGCACGTCCGAATTTTGCTACATATTTCTTAGTGTCTTCCACTCCTTGCTTTGCTCCTTCTTCTGCAGCCTTTAACATTTCAAGAAGACCTTTGTCTGCATTTGCAACAAGAGCATCTACTGCCGGTGAAAGTGCATCTACCATAGTCTTATCTCCGACCTGTGCTCCTCCTCTTTCCTGAATCGCATCCAGACTCTTCTTCTCCATATCAGCAAGATCTTTTGCTGTAATGACAGACTTCGGATCCATGCCCTTTGCTCCTGCCAGATACAGACTTCCGAAGATAACTCCTGAAGCTCCACCCATAGACATAAGCATTGCCTGTCCTGCCGTCTCAAAGAGCTGGTAAGCATTCTCCTCACCTGCCATCTTAAGCAGTTTCTTCTTCGCTTTCTGCATTCCACCTGCCATACCGATTCCGTGGTCTCCATCACCGATGGCACTGTCAATCTCTGTCAGATATGGTTTATTTGCAATAATCTTATCTGCAACGTAGAGTAACATATTTCTTGTATCCTCTGCATTTAACTCTGTCAGTTCTCCGTCTTTAATTCTTACAATTGCTGCCGGCTCGACATCATTTTCATCAAATTCGATTTCTTCATCTTCACCGTCATCTTCGATAGTTTCTCCGGATACGGAACCTTTTGCATAATATGGAGAGTAGCACGGTGCATCATAATATGGTTTTAATTCATCATCTAATTTCAGGAATGTAATGGAGAATCCACCCATTTCCATACATGTACAGTATGTCTTGATTTCTGTGTCATAGATCTTAAAACCATCCTTGTGCATACGTTTGTGTAATTCATAGAATACCAGGTTCAGTTCAAGTAGCGGTGTGGATCCAAGTCCATTGACAAGAACTGCGATCTCGTCTCCTTCTTTTAATCCCATCTCTTCTTTCAGCTCTCTGTACATACGGTCAACCATGTCACTACAAGGCATCATCTTTGTACGCTCAATTCCCGGTTCTCCGTGAAGTCCCATACCAAACTCCATTTCGTCATCGGCGATTTCAAATGTCGGCTTATCATTTCCAGGAAGTGTTCCAGGAGATGTTGCAAGGCCGATTGTATTTGTATTATCTCTTGCTTTCTCTGTAATTCTTACAACCTCTTCCAGACTCAGTCCAGCATCACACGCAGCTCCGGCAATCTTAATTGTATATACATCTCCGGCAATACCACGACGGTCTGTAATTCTCTCTTTTGGCGCAGATGCAAAATCATCCCACTCACGTACATGAGCTGTCTTCATTCCTTCTGCCTGGCACATTTCCTCTGCCATATCAAAGTTCAGATTATCTCCTGCATAGTTTCCGTATACGAACAGAACTCCTTTCCCCTGATCAACTGCTTTTGCTGCTTCGATGATCAACTCTGGGTTTGGAGATGCGCACACATTACCACATGCAACTGCATCTGCAAGTCCTGCTCCACAGTATCCTGTAAACAATGGCTCATGTCCGCTTCCTCCACCGATTACAAGTGCAACTTTATCTTTTCTGTGTCCTTTATATGTAAATGCATTATACTCGCCGACTTTTTTATAATATTTTCTGTAAGCCATCAGATATCCGGCAAGACTTTCCTCTACAACATTTGATACATCCTTATTTAAGATTTTTTTTGTTCCCATTTGTGGTACCTCCTTATAAGTTCTATATTGTTATTCAACATTACGGTGGTTCTTCGACATTTTTTCAAATGTAAGCCCCGGTGTCTCGTCCACAATCGTCATAATAATAATATCAAATAGAATTAATAAGCATTGCTCAAAAAGATTTCCCATCGGCTGAAAAGATGGAACAACATCATCCGTTCCCCTGTATACTGCTGCCGGGACAAAAAACACTTTATCCGCAACGTTTTTTGCAGTGTCACCACTCGGAGAACCCGTCACAACATAAATCATTGCACCGGCTTCTTTCGCACGCTCACAGATATAATTGATGTGTCCGATTCGTCCGTCACCAAGTGTCGCAATGAGCAGATCTCCTTCCCCAATAACTGGTGTTGTATCATCCCAGATCCAGTGAATCTCTTTTCCCATGTGCATCAGTCTCATAGCAAATGCTCTCGTAGCCATACCTTCGCGTCCGACACCAATCAAAAAAATACGGTTGTGCGCCTTTACTTCATCAATAAATGTCCGCATATTATCCTGGTCGACTCTCTCAAATACTTGCCTGTATTCCCCAAGAATCTTCTCATAAGTTTCTTTATAATCCATGATTTTTGCCTCCCTAGCATCCAAGTTCTTTATGAAGATAGTCCATTGTCTTTTTCATACCTTCATAAACTGCATCATCGTCATCCTCAAAAATTGTTACAACTTCCAGATACTGCATAATATCATCCAGACCTGCTTCTGTTGTAGCTTTCTTGATTAATTCCGGTGTAATAATCCCTCCTTCATGAGTGAAATCCCAGTGTCTGTCCCACTGACCATCTGTCTGCTGTAAATGAATGGATCCAATGTATGAAGCACATTTCTGGAACCAGAGTTCAATATCTGCCTCTTCTTTTAATAGCGGTTTATAGAGTGCATGTCCCCAGTCTACCAGAAGTTTGATTGGAATATCTGTACCTTCCAGGTCCTTTATCATCTGAATGGATACTTCCGGGCTGTGCGGAAATTCTGTAATCAGCGGTGTTGCTTCAATATGAATTTCTTCCAGTCCTTTAACTTTTCCATATTCTGCAAGCTTTCTCAGATACTGCAACATATCCTGATAAAGTTCCTCTCGTCTCTTTGGATCTCTTGCATCACTGTAATCCATACCACCGACCGGTGTTCCCATTACCTTCGCACCCATAGCGACTGTCATATCGATTGCTCTTTTGAAAAATATAAATGCTACATCTCTCTGCACTTTTTCCGGTGCCAGAAGATGTGCGTATGAATAGGAAGCAAGTCCTCCAAATGTTGCATCAATCGTAATTCCTTCATCTGCAAATGCATCTTTATACTGATAGACCATTACATCTCTCTGTGCCTGCGGCCACCATGGATCAATTAAATCCCATGTAAACTGTACATGATCTACTCCAAAATCCTCTTTTACCATCTTTGCAAGCTTCAACGGATCCATCCAGCGCTTTACTGCAAATGATAAATTTAATCCTAACTTCATTCACTTTCCTCCTTTTAAGGTACAAGACTGGCAATATTGGAAAATATGTGCCAGTCTTGTAAATATCCGTCTAATTAGTTCAGTTTGATTCTCTTCTTTCTATTCTCACGAACAATGTCAGAAATAGAACTGAAGGAGATTGCAAGTACTACGACGATACCACTAACTGCAGACTGCCAGTAAGAGTTAACGCCGAACAGTACGATAATGTTCTGAATAATTGTAATTACGGCTGCTCCGATCAGAGCTCCTGCCGGATTACCAACACCACCTGTAAGGGATACACCACCGATGACAGATGCTGCGATAGAGTTCATTGGCCAATCCTCACCGATAACTGTCTGTGCAGAACCAAGACGGCATACATACAGAAGTCCTGCCAGCGCAGAAATCAATCCTACGATAGAATAAATCATAACACGGATACGGTCTACTTTGATTCCGAGGATCTTAGCTGCTTCTTTACTGTTACCAATTGCATATATGTAACGACCTGTCTTTGTCTTCTTTACCATGAATAAGATCAGGAGCAGAACAATAATACAGATAATGAACGGAATCGGGATAGGTCCGATAGACTGCTTTCCAAGTGCCTGTGTGTCAGCAGGAATACCTGTAACAGCTTTACCTTTTGTAATAACCAGGTTGATACCACCATATACCCCCTGCATACCGATTGTAGCAACCATAGAATTCAGACGAAGTCTTGTAATAATAATACCGTTAATGAATCCGAACAGTAATCCAAGAAGTAATCCGATTACCAGACATAGCCATGGGTTCAGTCCTACATTTACCATCAACATACCTGTTAAGATACCGGACAGGCAGGCGATTTTACCTACAGACAAATCCAGTTCTCCGACTAACAGAAGCAGTGACTGTGCAATACCAATCATACCTACAAACGCCAGATCTCGCAGTACAGACTGAAAGTTGTATACATTTAAGAAGTATGGAGATATAATACTTGCGATGATGATCATAACAACCAGTATTGCTGCCATCGCTGTCATATTACTTTTCTTCAATGCATTGATAAATGCATTGCCTGATTTTTGCTTTTCATTTTCTTTACTCATAATTAAAACTCCTCTTTCATCTAAGAATTTACTCCAATAATTGCTCCAAGAATAGCCTGCTGCTCTGTGTACTCATCAAATTCTCCGGCAATCTTGCCTTCATACATTGCAATGACTCTGTTCGAGCACTTCTTAATTTCTTCCATCTCAGATGAAATCATGATAATTCCGATTCCCTCTTCTTCTGCAAGCTTCTTCATGAGACGATAAATCTCCGTTTTCGTTCCTACATCAATTCCCTTTGTCGGCTCATCAAATACCAGAAGCTTTGGCTTGCATGCCATCGCACGTCCGATAATGACTTTCTGCTGATTACCACCTGACAGGAACTGGATTTCTTTATCTGCCCCTGGTGTCTTTACGTCATACGTCTCTATGACATTTTTTGCCAGCTCATTTTCTTTCTTTCTGGAAATACTGATTCCACTTTTCAGTTCATCAAGAACAGAAACTGAAATATTATCTCTGATAGAAAGCACCGGTAAAATTCCCTGTTTTTTGCGTTCCTCCGGCAGGTAGATAAATCCATGTTTAACGGAATAATTGGTATCTCCTAATTTCCAGTCCTCTCCGTCCAGCTTAACGGATCCTTTATACACTGGCAGATATCCGAAGATTGCCTGCATTACTTCACTTCGTCCCGCACCGACCAGTCCTGAAAATCCAAGGATTTCTCCTTTTTTCAGCTTGAAACTTACATTTGTAAATTTTTCTCCTGTAAGTCCGTCAACTTCCAGCAGCACCTCATCTGATACCTTTGTGGAGTAGAAACGTTCATTCTGATCCAGTTCACGGCCGGTCATCTGTTTGATAACCCATCCGGTATCTACATCCTTGATCTCTGAGTATGCAACTTTCTTACCATTACGGAATACCGTAATTACATCTGCAAGCTGGAAGATTTCTTCCAATTTATGTGAAATGAAAATAATTGCCTTATTTTCTTTTCTTATTTTCTCTACTATATCAAACAAAATTTCTGTGTCCCTGCTTGTCAGACTGGTTGTCGGCTCGTCAAGCATCAACACTTCATAATCTTCATGTACGGTTGCACGGGCAATCTGTAACAGCTGCTGTGAAGAAATAGATATATCCTTTACCAGCTCATTCGGTTTTACAGGAATTGAGAATTTTTCCAGAATCGGAATTGCCCGTTCCTCAATTTCCTTTTGATTTACAGTTCCTTTGATCCCTGATTTTTCATACGGAATAAATAAATTTTCAGCAACAGACATATATCCAAACAGGTCAATTTCCTGTGGGACGTATGCAATCTTGTCGAAAAGTGCTTTATTCTTCATCGCATTTTCGCCACCGATCAGAACTTCTCCTTCTTCCGGTTCATATACTCCGGTAAGACATTTGATCAGTGTACTTTTTCCCGCTCCGTTTTCTCCGATGATCGCATGAATTTCTCCTGGTTCAAAGGCTACATCTACTGAATCCAGGGCGATAACTCCCGGAAACATCTTTGTAATATTTTTCGCCTCTAATATTTTCATAGATATGCTCCTCACTCAAAAAGCGGGGACGAGCAACTTGATTATATCGAGTTACAAGCCCCCGCTTAGTAGTCATTCTAAATCTTTTTCACTTTTACTATTTAGCGCTAACAGTTTCGATCCATTCATCAATGTTTTCTGATGTGATACGTCCGATTCCTGTATCAACATTTGCCGGAAGAGGCATTCCCTGAGATGCCTGATATGCCATCAGCACTGCGTACATTCCCTGTTCCTGTGGAAGTGTTGAAGATGTAGCTGTGATTGTTCCTGTCTTAACATAATCAAGAATTTCAATCAGGTTGTCCATTGCTACGAATGTTACTTTGTCCTGCATACCTTTTTCTTCGATTGCTGCTGCAACACCAGATCCGCATGCATCACAGTTCAGATATCCTGTAAGGTCAGGATTTGCTGCAAGTACAGCTGCTGCCTGAGACTGAGCTGTTTCAACGTTGTCATTGTCAATACCACCGTCGATTACTTCGATATCCGGATATTTAGCAAGTGCGTCTAAGTGAGCCTGATATCTTTCAGCGTGGTTCGGAGCTGTAGGAGCGCCCTGCATAACTGCAACTTTTCCTTTTGTTCCCATCTTTTCAACAAGCATATCAACAGCGATTGTTGCCTGTTCTGCGAAATCGTTACCTACTGATGTAAGTCCGCTTCCTTCTGGTGTAGGAGCATCAAATAAGATAACCGGAATATTTCTGTCCTGGATTTCTTTGATGATATCAGCACTTCCGTCATAGTCAACCGGATCAAGCAGGATTGCTGTCGGGTTTGTTGCTGATGCCTGTTCCAGTGTTGAGTTCTGTGCAGATACTTCTGCTGATTCTGGAGCACGGTAATCGATCTTAACTTCTACTCCAAGCTGTTCTGAAAGAAGATCTGCCTCTTTCTGAGCACCTTTGTTTACTTCATCGAACCATGCATGCACACATTTTGGAACAACAACGAAAGTCATGTCTTCTGCTTTTCCAGCTTTACCACTTTCTGCTTTTGCTGATGAGTCTGAGCTTCCGCTTGAACCACATCCCATTGCCATCGTTGCAACCATAGCTGCTGATAACAGTACTCCAATAATTTTCTTTTTCATTTCCGTTTCCTCCTTTTACTCTTTGTCTTTCGAGTTCCCTCTTGGAATGATTACATTATAAAATCATAAAGTATCTTTTCCAATGTGAAAAAATTTAGAATAAGTGTGAGGATTTTTAGGATATTATCTGATTCGTATGATTCGATCGGAAATATCTTCCACATATTCCTCTCTTGTATTTACAATAACGACTGCTGTTCCCTTATTCGAGAATTTTTTGACATATTTTTTCACTACTGCCACATCATTTGCATCACATAAGGCAAAAGGTTCAAACAAGATCAACACATTCGGGTTAAAAATATACCACCTCTCAAGCGTCATGCGGATTCTTTCATTGCTTCCAAGTTCTTCCATTTTGATATTTTTTATGTTCTGCTCTTCTCCCAATTCTTCCAGCATCATCTTGCGGATTCCTCTGGAGGTTCTCAGATAGTCCCAAAAAGAAATCTTTTTGAGTGATGGCAGCATAAGATTTTCTTCTACAGTCATATGTTCAAATACTTCTTCCCGGCTTCCAAGTGCACGGATCGATACTATCTTTTCCCCTGCAAGTTCATAACAGTCCATATTTTCATGACGTTTTCCGTTAAGTATATAATATGTATCCCCGCTTTGTTCGCGTCCGGATAATGTCAGAAAAATCTGTTCCTTTTCTCTTCGTCCCTGCACAAGAATCGTAACAACTTCTCCCTTTATAAAATCGAATGTTTCTTTATAATCTTTACGGATTTTCAGATTTCTGACCCGGTATACCACATCATCGTCATATCCCGGAGATTCTGTGCCTGCAAAAACATTGCTTTTTGCTGACACTTCACTATTTCCCAACAAATACTGTTCCAGCTGTTCTTCTGTTTTTATGTACTCCCGTGCACATTTTTTTACGATATGTCCTTTATTGAATATCACATATTTATCAGACAATGCAGATGATATGAAATTAGAATTACTGTTAATGATCACGCCCATTTTTCCCGCTATCAGCCGGTGCATAATCTTTCCGAATTTTATAATGTCATCCTGACTCATTCCCTCAAATTCATCTTCAATAATCACAATCTTCGCACCTTGCCGATATGCTTTTACAATATCCACAATTCGCTTTTCACTTTCCGAAAGCTTCTTCATCCGTTCTGATACCTCAATCATCAGATCAAATTCAGAAAACAGTTCTTCTGCCTCTTCTTCTAACCTGCTTCTTCTCCAGAATGCTCCTGACCATCCCGAATCTACAAGACACAGATATTCTGCTACCGTCCAGTCTTCAATAATATAATTATCCGGACGAAGGCAGTATATCTTTTGGTTAAGAATCTCCCAGTCATCTATTTTCTGTCCATCTATATAAATCGTTCCGACTCTTTTTCCTTCCGTAAGTTTCCCCCTCAAAACACCGGAAAGTAAATCTTTCCCAGAATAAGTAAGCCCGAGAAATCCTATGCATTCTCCTTCCAGAATACAAAACGACACATTCTCGAGCTTTCTTGTTGGGGTATATGTACAATTTAAGTGATTAATTCTTAGTAATTCTTTTTTCATCAATAATCCCCTGGCTATTTTTATCATTTACCGGAATCGTAATCTCCACGTCCGTTCCCTGTCCAACTGTACTGTATACATTTACACCATATTCTTCTCCGAAGAGAAGACGAATCCTTTTATGAATATTTGGAAGCGCAATTCCGGTATTCCGGTGATTACGTTTCTCTTCCTCATCCAGATCCACATTATCCATCTGGATTCTGGCATTTAATTCTTTTAGTTTCTTACTGTCCATTCCCTTTCCATTATCAGAAATTGTGAGAATTAAATTCTGATCTGTAACGATCACTTCTATCGTAACCTTTCCGCCTTCCAGTTTTTCTTCAAGACCATGGAAAATTGCATTTTCCACGATCGGCTGAATGATCAGCCTCGGTATCATAAAATTATATGCCTCTTCATCTTCCTCATCTATGACTACTTCCATTGAGAATCGGTTATTAAAACGGTATCTCTGGATCAGCATATAATTCTCAATATTCGCCAGTTCATCACGGAGCGTTACCAGATTCCCTTTCCGGCTAATGCTATACCTGAAAAATGCCGACAAAGCTTCTACCATTTTGGCAATTTCCATATTGCCGTCAATCAGTGCCTGTCCTCTGATACACTCCAGCGTATTATATAGAAAATGCGGATTAATCTGGCTCTGCAATGCAGTCAGTTCTGTCTGTTTATTCAGAATCTGTGCATTATTTTTTCTTGTTTTGCAGGCAGCATACTGATTTACCAGCCTGTATACCTGTTTTTCAAATGGAATACCCGATGTCGGTATCCCCATCTCTTCTTTTTCAAAATCCATCTCATTAAAACTGTCTAAATTCTTTGAGAAAATCTGAAGCGGATAAACAATCACGATCACCAGATAATCGACCAGTATAATCTGTACGATTGCGATCAGCATAAAAATATTCTCGGAATGCCATCCCATAAATGCCATGATCAGTACGATCAGGCTGAAAATCATGTCTGCTAAAATTACTCTTTCAAACTTCTTAATAAATCCCATCACATCAGTCTCCCGCTAAGAATGAAGTTTTCGATACAAAACCGGTTTTACTCCTACCTGTTTTGTAAATGTCTGACTAAAATATCTGGAATCTTTATATCCTACCCGATCTCCAATCGCCGCGATCGTCTCATTGGTATTGCACAAAAGCTCTTTCGCTTTTTCCATCCTTACATTCAGCAGATAGGCACTGACATTGATCCCGGTCTCTTTTTTAAACAGCACACTGAAATAAACCGGATTCAGTCCCACGATTTCTGCAAGGTCTTCCAGAACAATTTTTTCACTGTAATGCTCTTCCATATACTTTCTTGCCTGACGGATTGGTTTTACAGATTCTGCTTCTGCCGCCTCCCTGCTTTCTTCCATAACGCCTCCAAGACAGCTTTTCAGACATTTTTTCAATCCACTGATCGTATAGCAGTGCTCACAATTGGAAAGGATCTTCTTCTTTAACCGGCCAATTTCTTCCTGCTGTATCTCCACATGATCAAAAAAGTAATTGACAATCTCTTCTGCTATGTCATAGCACTCCGAAAAATCAAATTTATCCTGTGTCATATACGCGCTGTATATCTGACTGATGCAATATTCCAGCTTTTCCATGGAATATCCTTCAATACCGGTACGGATCCATTCTTTCTGTTCTTCCGACAAAATTTCTTCTCTTCCCAGTTTCCGCGGAATCGTATCTGCATAAATTGTCCTGCCAACGCCTTGTTTGATTCGATTTCCAACTGCCCGGTGTGCTTCTTTTATCGAAAAACGGATCTCTGCAAATTCTTTCCTTTCCGTTCCGACTCCGATTGTCACTTCATACTGTTCAAATCCCATCAGATAATCCTTGATTTCTGCAAGAATATTGTTGATGCTGTTCTTTATCGCCTTTGAATTATTAAAATCATAATTGAACAGACAATAGATATGTAAATTTTCTTTCTCGCAGATTAAGACTTCTTCCGCTTCTGTTTTGAGAATTCCTTCTACGATTTCTTCCACTCTGGATATGGTAAGCTTGTCCTGCTTTTTATCTTTCCTGTTGTAATCCACATAGTCCAGCTTGATATCAATTCCCCGGTAAATCTCCCCCTGAAATTCTACACGGTCATCTACTTCTTCCGGTTCTTCTGTTTCTATGATATTTTTCAGAAAATCTCTTTTTATGATATGTCTGCTCTCAGATACCGTTTCCTTAAATGCTTTTTGTTCCGTCTCTGCTTCCCACTGCTCATTTAATTTTTCTGAAATTTTCCCCATAACATGATTCAGTTCTTCTTCATTGATCGGCTTAAGCAGATAATCCTCGACACCATATTGCAGTGCCTGCTGTGCATACTCGAATTCTTTATATCCACTGATCACAATAAACTTCACATCCCTGTGATGTTCTCTTGTCATCCTGATCAGATCCAGTCCACTGATCTTCGGCATACGAATGTCCGTCAGAACGATATCCGGACACCTGTCACTTTGTATAATCTCGAACGCTTTTTCTCCATTATCGACTACATCTACACACTCCAGATTAAATTCATCCCAATGAATCAATTTGTTTATAAGAGTTCCTATCCTAAGTTCATCATCCACAATTAATACATGCCATTTTTTCTTCTGCATTAACGTACTCTCTCCTCTCTCGATAATAGTCGGCATTTTTATTATAGATGTTAAAAAAATTTCTCGCAACTGAAAAATTTGTAACATACTGTTCTACGAATGGTACAATATCAAAAAATTGCCAGCAATTTTTACATTGCTGGCAAAATATACTATTTTTCTATTTTCTCTTCCCGAAGTTCCCTCAGAATTTCTTACTGCAAATAAGAACCTTCTATTTCTTCTCCGCATACTTAAATGAATAGTTCGATCCTGTACTGTAGAAATAAATTCCACTGACATTCGGACTGATCATCCGGGCAATTGACTGCTGATAGATTGGGAATACCACACAGTCATCTGCAAGCATCTTCTCGCAGTCAACCAGCGCATTCCATCTTGCTTCTGTATCCAGGGCAAGCTCACCATATTTTGCTGAGTCGATCGTATCATCATATTCTGTATTGCTGTAACGACCATAGTTGGTTGAGCTTCCTGTGATGAAGCAGTCAAGATCTGTCATCGGGTCTGCGTAGTCTGGTCCCCATCTTGTAAGACCAAGCTGGTAGTTTCCGTTCTGCATATCTTCCAGACGTGCTTTCTTCGGTTCAACCTTGATTGATACGGTAAGTCCTTCCAGGTTTGTCTGCCATTCATTCTGCAGGAACTGTGCCACCTGCTGTGCAGAGTCACTGTCTTCTGTTACAAGCTCCAGTTCAAGAGAATCGATTCCCAGTTCAGAAAGTCCCTTGCTCCAGTATTCTTTTGCAGCATCTACATCATAGGTCCAGTTATCATAGGTTCCTGCCTGTTTACGGAATTCTGTACCATCCGGACTTACTGCAAGATTTTCTGCCACAATGTAATCAGCCGGTGTAGAGCCGTCTTTCAGAAGAGTATCTGTAACTGCCTCTTTATCAAAAGATTTTGCAAGAGCCAGACGGATATTTTCATTTGCAAGCTCTTTTACTTCTGTGTTCGGAGAAATATACCACATATATCCATCCTGGGAAGTGCTGAAGTTTTCATCATCCTGATACTGTTCGATCAGATCTCCGGTCAGGGTTACTACATCCAGATCTCCTGATTCATAAGACATTGCTGCTGTCTGGTTATCCAGGATAACCTGCCATTCTACACCGTCTAATTTTACATCACCTGCATCATAATAATCATCATTTTTCTCTGCCTTGATCGTCATTGCAGATGGTTCGTAATCTGTGATCTTAAATGCACCATTGCAGAGGATCGTATCTGCTGATGTTGCAAAATTATCTCCTGCTTCCTGTGCAAAATCACGTTTTACAGGTAAGAAGCTCGGGAAAGTCATCAGACTTTCAAACACGGCACAAGGGGAAGAAAGTGTAACCTTCAGAGTTTTGTCATCCACTGCCTCTACACCAAGATCTGTCACTGGTTTATTTCCTGCCACAATATCATCCGCATTCAGAAGACACGCCGTCTGTACAAAGAACTGATACTCACTTCCTGTATTCGGATCTGCCAGTGTCTGCCATGCATATACGAAATCATCTGCTGTCACATCGGATCCATCGGACCATTTTGCATCATCACGAAGCTTAAATGTATAAGTAAGTCCATCATCTGACTTATCTACACTTTCCGCTGCCGCAAGAATTGCATTTCCGTCTTCATCTTTGGTATAAAGACCTTCCATACACTGCGCCAGTACTGAAAATGAGGTTCCGTCATTTGCAAGCTGTGGGTTCAGCGAATCAATTGCTACACCGATCTGATAATGCAACGTATTATCTGACGCGCTTTTCTTTTCGGTACTATCTGTTTTTTCTTCGGTTTTCGAGCTGCCACCGCATCCGGCAAGTGCAGTTATACACAGGGATGCGGTCACAGCCATTGCTGCTGCTTTTTTCCAGTTTTTCATAATCCTACCTCCAAAAATATATTTATCGAAACTCTCTTATCTGTAAAAAGAATGTGCCAAGGCACATTCTCGCGCCGAGCACGTTGCTGAGCGCCAGTGACGCTCGTTAAGCAACGACCGAAGCGGAGCGTAGACCGCTTGCGACATTCTTCATCTTCGTGCGAGTGCGCATCTCCGGCACGCAGTGCCTTTTGTTTCATAGGAAGTTCCTTTGGAATTTCCTATGGAATAAGAAAGTCTGATATCAGTGTAATACCCAGGAATCGAATTCCTCTTCTGTAGAACGTACAAAATGTGTACCTTCTACTTTTCTTAAGATTCCTTTGTTATAATCAATTCCACTGGTTTCATAATCGTAATGCAGTGATGTCCGGTTCTTTTCCACACACGGGTTTGGCTGCGGAATAGCGGAAATCAGGCTCTTCGTGTACGGATGTACCGGATTTTCAAAGATCTCCTCTGTTGTTCCGGTTTCTACCAGATGTCCCAGATGAAGCACCCCGATCCTGTCCGAAATATATTTCACCATGGAAAGGTCATGTGCAATAAACAAATAAGCTGTCTGTGTCTCCTGCTGGATATCTTTCATCAGATTTACCACCTGTGCCTGGATCGACACATCAAGTGCCGAGATACATTCATCCGCAATGATCAGTTTCGGATTCATCACCAGCGCTCTTGCGATCCCGACTCTCTGTCTTTGTCCTCCGGAAAACTGATGCGGATATCTTGTTGCATGCTCCGGGGTAAGTCCAACCTTTTCCAGTATTTCTGCAATTTTATCATTTCTGTCGTCAAAGCTTTTATACATATGATGGATGTCCAGCCCCTGTCCGATGATATCCGATACTTTTTTTCTCGGATTCAGACATTCCATCGGATCCTGGAAGATCATCTGCATATCTACTCTTAATTTTTTCTCATCCGCTTTAGAAAGTTTTCCTGAGCAATCCATGCCCTCAAATGTAATTTTTCCATCTGTCGGCTTATAAAGCCGGATGCAGGATCTCCCGATCGTTGATTTTCCGGATCCGGATTCACCGACAAGACCATAAGTTTCTCCCGGATAAATCTCAAAGCTTACGTCATCGACTGCCTTTACGGTAAACTTTTTATTTACTTTAAAATACTGTTTCAGCCCTTCTACTTTCAGGAGTGGCTCTCTTTTTGTCTCTGTCATACTGCCGCTTCCTCCTTCATCCGGATGATCCTTTTCTTCAGTTCCTCCGGCATTTCTACCTTCGGTGCAAGCGGATGCAAAAGCCATGTCGCCGCGAAATGGGAATCACTGATTTTGAACATTGGCGGTTCTACCCTTGAATCAATCTTGAGCGCATATTTATTTCGCGGTGCAAATGCATCTCCGCACACCGGTTTCTGCAGATTCGGCGGACTTCCCGGTATGGTAAAAAGTCTGCTGTCTGCTGTATTAAGATCCGGCATTGCTGATAAAAGTCCCCAGGTATACGGGTGCTTCGGATCATAAAATATTTCATCGATGCTTCCCTTTTCCACGATTTTTCCCGCGTACATAACGTTGACATAATCTGCAACCTTTGCAACAACTCCCAGATCATGGGTAATATAAATAACAGAAATTCCGGTCTTTTTCTGGATATTTCGGATCAGCTCCAGGATCTTTGCCTGGATCGTCACATCCAGCGCTGTTGTCGGTTCATCACAGATCAGCAGCTCCGGGTTACAGGCAAGTGCGATCGCTATCACCACTCTCTGGCGCATTCCACCGGAAAGCTGGTGTGGATAATTCTTCATCCGCTTCTCGGCATCGGTAATTCCAACCAGCTCCAGAAGCTTCACTGCTTTTTTATAAGCTTCCTCTTTCGGTGTCTTATAATGCCAGATCATTCCCTCCATGATCTGCTTTCCGATCGTCATCAGCGGATTTAACGAGGTCATCGGATCCTGGAATACCATCGCAATTCTTTTTCCGTTGATATGTTCACGGATTTCTTTCTTCTGCATTTTCAAAATGTCACAGCTGACCTTTTCTCCGTCTTCTCTTGTATAAGTAAATTTGATCGATCCACTGTTTACCTGTCCGTTTTTTGCCAGAATCCCCATCGCCGCTTTTGCTGTTACCGACTTTCCTGAACCTGATTCTCCGACGATCGCAACTGTCTCCCCCCTGTAGAGATCTAAATTTACGCCACGGATGGCATTGACATTTCCTGCTGTTGTTTTAAATGATATGGAGAGATCACGAACCTCCAGTATTTTTTCACGTTCTGCCATTTTCATCCCTCCTACATTTCTTTCATTTTCGGATCCAGCGCTTCTCTGAGTCCGTCTGCCAAGAGTGTGAAGCTGAGCATCAGAAGCGACATAACAACCAGTGGGAACACAATCTGATATGGATGCGTTGTAAAATTCTTATATCCGTCTGAGATCATGGTTCCAAGAGATGCAAGCGGGCTCGGAACACCCAGTCCGATAAATGCCAGAAACGCTTCTGTAAAAATCGCATGTGGAATGGAAAACATGGTCTGTGTGATGACCGGTCCGAAAATATTCGGAAAGATTTCACTGAAAATAATTCGGAAACTGCCTGCTCCGAGTGTTCTTGATGCAAGTACAAATTCCCGTTCCTTCAGCTTCAGCATCTCTGCTCTTGCAATCCTGCTCATTCCGATCCATCCGGTAACGATGAGCGCCACCGTGATCGAAGTAAGTCCGGGACTGAGTACCAGCATCATCAGCGTAACAACCACCAGAGTCGGTATACTGTTCACTATTTCCACGATCCTCTGCATGACCATATCGACTTTTCCGCCGAAATATCCGGAGATCAGTCCATAGCTGAGTCCGAAGAGCATATCCACCAGTACCGCAACGACTGCGATATACAAGCTGATTCTGGTTCCGGTCCATGTTCTTGTCCAGATGTCACGTCCAAGTGAATCACTTCCGAACCAGTAATACACATCCGTCTTTTTATTGCTTATGTATTTGTTGATCTTCTTTGCCACACCGGAAGCCTTAACCGTCTCGCTTCCATCCAGGATTCCGAGTTTCTCAAGTCCCGGAACTCTTGGTGCAAGATTCTGATTCTTAATATCCTGCGTTGCGTATGTGTACGGTGTCATGTTCGGTCCGACGATTGCCAAAAGGATAATCAGCAGGATACAAAAGAAACTGATTACAGCACCTTTGTTCTTCTTGAATCTCATATAAGCATCCTTCCAGAAGCTCTGACTTGCAAAGTTTGTATCAATCAGATCTTCGTCCATATGCTGAAATTCAAAATCATCTTCCTGAAACCGGATTCCTTTTAAATATTCTTCCACATCGGTAACCGGTACTGCCACCGATGCGGCTTCTGTCATCTGTACTTTTTTCTTTTTCAACATCATAGCCGCCTCCTATTCCTTCGCAAGTCTGATTCTCGGATCGATCACACCGTAAAGGATATCGACTGCAAGCATCAGAACGATATACATCACACTGTAAATAAATGCAATGGTTATCGTCACGTTATAATCATTCGACTGAATCGCTGTTACCATCAGACTTCCGATTCCCGGTATGGAGAAAATCTTTTCGATTACCAGAGAGCCAATCATCAGATCGACAACCAGTGGCGCAAGAACGGTGATGATCGGAATCAGTGCATTTCGAAGCGCGTGTCTTACGATCAGCGGTCTTCCTGTAATTCCTTTGCTTTCTGCCAGAAGCATGTAGTCGCTGTCCAGAACTTCCAGAAGCTCTGTTCTGGTGAATCTGGCAACCGTTGCAATGGAAAACATTGCCAGTGCAATTGTTGGCATTACCGATGAGGCAAATGCTTCTGCCGAATCATATAAAAGTGGAAAAATATTTGCCCGGTATCCCAGAAAATACGCCATTGCAAGAGCAAATACATAAGAGGGAAGGCTGACTCCTAAAACGGAAATAACGGTACAAACAGAATCAATCCAGGTTCCGCTTTTCAGCGCTGCCACTATCCCAAGCAAAATTCCTAAAATTGCTCCAAATACAACCGCCTGTCCGCCAATCCGGAAACTGACCGGAAGTCTTGTGTTCAGGAGCTTGGAAATATCTGTATTTTTTGAAATACTGTAAGATACTCCGAAATCACCTTTCACAACATTTTTTACATAATTTACAAACTGTACAACGATCGGCTGATCCAGTCCGTATTTCTGATTCAGCACCTGTACCTGAGCCTCTGACAGCTTTTCATCATTGAACGGTGAACCTGGCATGAACTGCAGCATGCAAAAGAGCAGCAAAAGAATAATCAGGATGGTAACGATTGAAACAAACATTCTTTTCGCAATATACTTTTTCACGAAAATCCCTCCCTATTTGTATTTTTAGAAAAGGTAAAATGAAAAAAAGCATAACCGCAATTTTCTGCAGCTATGCCTCTTTGCATTTGACCTTTCTGTTTTTATATACTTTGAAATGCAATTTCCCAGTATATAAAACAAACGGAACATAACTTTTTGTTATGCCCCGTCGCATTTAATATGGGTGTAATTATAATTAGACAAGTTTTATTTGTCAAACTAATTTTGCAACACTTTATTTTCTTTTGTTTTGAACGTCTTTTGCTTTTTATTTTTAATTTTTTATAAGAGATCCTTTATTTTTTTATCCGGTTCTTCTTCTCTGAGTTTTTTCATCTTCCTGAAATACGAACTCATCTCATCTGCCATCCCCGAAAGCCGGTTCAGCAGTCCGGAAAACTCCGTCAGCATCTCATCATCCTTATAGTACGGATACACAATATCATGGTCGATCTCGCTCCATCCTTCTTCAAAAAGCGTTCTGCCCTGGATTTCCAGATAGTATCCGTGATACTTGATGATATAATGCAGTGAACGGTAATACCCGCCTGTCCGCACTTCAATCTGCGTACTGTCATAAATCCTCGTATCCCCGGAACGCTTGTATACTTTTGGACGTTCTGCGATATAGAAGTGCTCCGGATCCTCATCAAAGTCCCGCAGCCTGTCCTCTATATAATTTTTCGGATCATTTTCAAACATCGAAGTGATGAACTTATGAAAATGGATCCAGTCTTCCCGGTAAAGGAAGAAAACCCTGATACCAATCAAATCTGTGATGTATTTGTGGTAATTCGATTTGTTGATATGTTCAAATTTTGCATAATTTTCTTTCCGCTTCCGGATGATCTTTTCCAGAAGGTGCATTGGATTCTTGGTCCTGTAACGATAGGAATGGATCCCTGCCCGCTCAATATCATAGATATATTCATCTACAAATTCTTTTCCCAGATGACGGAACAATTTCGTTTTTGACATATAATCTTCATAGATCTCTGTCAGCTCCTCCCAGGAAATCCGGGCAGCCGTAAGGTCATCCTCTGTCAGATTACAGGTTTTCAGAAATTCCTCTTTATTGATCATTTGCTCTCTCACCCAATTCTTTCCGGCCCATGCGGACCTCTTCCATATGACCGGCAAGCTCCCTGTCCATATGATCGAACAGATAATTTTTCGCACTCTCTTTGTGAAGCTCCCATTCTTCCCGAATCTGCCGGTTCACGATCTTCACCTCTTCCAGGAACTCCCGGGAAGATATGATCGTACCTCCCTGTCCCTGTGTAATCACCTGCTCCACACCATCTGATGTAACTACCGTCACATGATACTTTCTTCCGACCTCATGTACTACCTTTTCAATGTACATATCCGCCGTCTCAGCTTCTTTTGTATACACAACATGAATGTTATGGTATTTGAAAATTTCCATTGCTTCGCCTTCAACCTTGTAGGCATCAAATACCAGGATCAGAGGATAGTTCTTAAACCCCTGATAATTGCAAAGCACATCCATCAGTTTATTTCTTGCTGCTTCAATATTCTCTTTTGCCAGTTCTTTCAGATCATCCCATGCGAAAATAACATTATAACCATCTACCAGCAAATATTCCTGTACGCCTTCTTCATCTTTCTTTGCTTTTGGCGTTTTCCCTGCAGTCACAGTCTTTGGAAGACGATCAGCTTTTCGCTCTACCCGTCCATAAGTCCGGATAAAAATCTCTTCCAGCTCCCTGTCTTCTCTGGCATTACGCGCATAATGCCTGCCGCCTCTGGCTGCTGCTTCTGCTGATCCGCTTTTCTCCTTGCGTAAATTTACCGGTACAGTCTCATCCAGACTTTTTTCTGTCTCTCCTGCCAGCCTTTTCCGCTCTTCCAGGATCTTCGGAAGCTGTGCCTCAATATGCATATGTTCCGGCACTTCCTGCCACGGTACATTATATCCTGCTCCATGAGCACAGAATACAGAGCCCGTCGGATTCTCCACATCCCGCTCCGGATCGTAACCAATCGCCTCTACAACTTCGTCCTGATTATGGCATGGAAAATATCCCTTCAGCGTACAGAACAGTTTCCCTCTTCCTCTGCTGTATGTGGTTACTTCTCTCTGATAATCCTGCATTTCAGACACCGGTGCACTTCCGGTGATCACTGCCATATCATCTTCCGTCTCCGGTCCGTCAAATTCTCCATTCATCCGCTGAATATCCGTAAGTGCACGGCCTGTCATCTCTGACGGAATTTCCAGACGAAACGCATAATACGGTTCAAGCAGTACATTCTCCGCCTGCATCAGTCCCTGGCGGATCGCACGGTACACCGCCTGGCGGAAGTCTCCGCCCTCTGTATGCTTCAGATGTGCACGTCCACTGGCAAGTGTGATCTTCACATCAGTAAGGACCGATCCTGTCAGAACTCCCCGGTGCTCTCTTTCCAGCACATGCGTCAGGATCAGTCGCTGCCAGTTCTTGTCCAGCACATCCTCACTGCAGATCGTATCGATCGAGATTCCACTTCCCGGCTCTCCCGGTTCCAGTATCAGATGCACTTCCGCATAATGACGCAACGGCTCAAAATGCCCTACTCCTTCAACTGTATTTTTAATCGTTTCTTTGTAAACAATATTTCCACTTCCAAAGGAAATATCCACGTCAAACCGTTCTTTTACAAGGCTTTGCAGAATCTCCGTCTGCACTTCGCCCATCAGCTGGACCTGGATTTCTCCTGCCTCTTCATTCCAGACCACGCGGAGCATCGGATCTTCTTCCTCCAGTTGTCTGAAATTCTGCAGCATCCGGTGCACATCACAGCCTTCCGGCAGCTCCACCCGGTAATTCAGAACCGGCTCCAGTATCGGTGCCGACGAACTTTGCTGCATCCCAAGCCCCTGTCCCGGATAAGTCCGGGTAAGTCCTGTCACAGCACAGATACAGCCTTTTTCTGCTTCCTGCACCATCTCGTACTTATCCCCGGAATAAATCCGGATCTGGTTGACTTTCTCCTCCAGAGGTTCTTCCTCCGCCATATATTCCAGGATCTCTTTGACCTTCAGTACTCCGTTTGTGATCTTCATATGTGTCAGACGGCTGCCCTGTGGATCTCTGGATATCTTATATACCTTCGCTCCAAAAGCTTCTTCAGCATGCGTCCCGCTTACCGGTCCGTCCATGTATTTTTCCAGTCCGTCCAATAATTCCTGCACACCTTCCAGCTTCAGTGCTGAACCGAAATAGCATGGAAATACCTTTCGTTCCCGGATCAGCGTCTGAATCTGGCTCGCCGTGATCTCTCCATTTTCCAGATAGCTTTCCATTACCGTCTCGTCGCACATAGACAGCTCTTCCAGAAATTCTTCACCAACTTCTGTAAAATCCACACACTCTCCGCTGAGCTTCCGCTTTAATTCAACAAGTCTGTCCTGTCTGTCCGTACCGTCCTGATCCATCTTATTTATGAAAATAAAGGTCGGGACCTGATATCTTGCAAGAAGATTCCACAGGGTTCGTGTATGCCCCTGCACACCGTCCGCTCCGCTGACAACCAGAATTGCATAATCAAGAACCTGCAGGGTACGCTCCATTTCTGCTGAAAAGTCCACATGCCCCGGTGTATCAAGAAGAGTCACCTGCTTGTCTCCAAGTGCAAAATTCGCCTGCTTGGAAAAAATGGTAATCCCCCTGCTTCTCTCCAGCGTATACGTGTCCAGAAACGCATCTCCGTGGTCAACTCTTCCAAGCTTCCTGATCTGACCGGTAAGATAAAGGATTCCTTCCGAAAGCGTCGTCTTTCCGGCATCCACATGCGCCAGGATCCCGACAGATATATATTGTTTTGGCTTATTTTCAGATGTTGCTGCCATCGAAAAAATGCCCCTTTCTGCTCATAATAATCTCTTGATTATCATATCACAGAAAGGGACATAAGTCGACACGCGAATCTTTTTATCTGTCCTGCTTTTCATATTATTGGTTCTCAGGTAATCTGTAATCAACAGCTTTTATACAACGGCTTCTATAATTTTTTTATCTCCGAGAACAATTTCATGAACTCCTGTCTCTTTATTCTTATTGAAATTGAAACTAAGCAGATATCCTGTCGAAGTATGATAAGCATCCAGATATTCAACCAATTGCTTTTCACCCCGTTCATTATATTCTTTCCCACGCCATATTTTCATTTCAATAACATACTGTTCGCCCAGATAATCCACGATCACATCTGTTCTTTTCTGTCCTCGTGTTCTGGCTTCAATATAATAATTGCCTGTGCCATTGATGATCGGCCGCAGATATAACAGAAAATATTTTCTTCCTTCTTCTTCAACAAAAGTCTGCTCCCGCTCTCCATACAGATCATTAAAATGAACTACAAATCTTTCTAATATAAGCCTCATATTCAGGCGTCCATCCATAATAAACTGGTTCTTATCCAGAAGTGCTGCCGAATAAATCTTTTTACTCTGCATTTCTGATGTTGACAGATACAGATTATACAGCCAGGTCTCAAACAGACGGTTTGCAATCGCCATTACACCATTCTGATTTTTCACAAACCCAAACATCGTTGCAATGCTGATCGACGGCTCATAATAATTATATGCAATTGCTTTCCCCGTAAAAAGCAGAGTATAAAGCATTTCATTTAATTCAGGATAACTGGATAGCTTTTCACTCAGCGATTCAAATAATGTGTTTTTTTCTGCCAGAAGCAGTTTCACTGCTTCGTGAAATCCGGCATCTGTCCAGGCAGCCGTCTTCGAGCCATATTTTTCTTCTGTACTGATGTCTTCATCCATCAACTGGCATATTCTTGAAACCAGAAACGGATAACCGGATGTATAAGCATAAATTGCCTTTGCCATCTTTTCAATATTCATACCTGTTTGATGATCTTTTTCATAAGCTTCCAGCATTCCTGCGATTTCGTTTTCAGAAAAACTCATATCTACCTTGAAATCCGCTGCAATATTCCACGGGCTGTTATATTTGTGCTCTTCGTCCGGACGTATCTTATGACGCAGATTTTTGATATCGTAAACTCCTGCCAGAATCACAGACTGGAATGTTTTCTGCTGAAAACGGTTGATATACTGTGCACGAAGCTGCCCCAGGAAATCAAGAAATACCTGATTATTGGATGCGCTGTCTACCTCGTCAATCATCAGAACAATCGGTTTTTCAGAGGCCTCACAGATATCTCCAAGTTCTTCAAACAGAGGTTTTAATGTGAAATATCCCGCTCTTCCATTTACACTTTTTTCAAGCATTTCTACTGCCTGTTTTAACGGAATCTCCATACCTGATACATACTTCTTAAACTGTCTGAGAAAAGTATTTGCAAAAGACAGCGCAAAAATATTTTCCGTTGCAAAATCAGCACTTCCAAATGTCTGAAAATCCATCATTATGACATCATATTCTTTTTCAAGCATTTTTTTCAGTGCCAACAGCGTTGTCGTCTTTCCATACTGTCTGGCTCTGTTGATCGTAAAATATTTCCCTTCATCTACCAGTGCTTTAATCTGATTCAGGCGTTCAGTGATATCTACCATATAATGTTTTTCCGGAATACATACAGCTGTTGTATTAAATACTTTCCCCATATTTTTGCCTGCCTCCTGTTCGGAACATTATTATCCTTATTTTAGCACGAGTTTTCCGGAAAGTATACGCTCTTTCCCGGAAACTCTTCATTTTCCAAGTGAAATATTTTTTACTTTCTCTCACGCAAAAGCTGTTCAATTTTTGAAATAAAAAGATCAAATACAACGTCATTTTTTTCACTTTTCATTTGACATTTTCTGCGGTAAGATACAATCAGAACAAATTTCTAAAAAAGGAGAGCGCTATTTACTTATGAAAAATACTGACTTAACCAATACTTACCGCGAACTTGACAGAGAACTTGCCATTTTGCATGACCAACTCGAAAGCCACCGTTCTTTTGAAAAGATCCTTTTTCTCCCGACTCCCGAAAAGATCAGGTCGGTCCGTGAAAAATGGAACGATTTAAAAACACAGGTTGAAAACCTGGATGCACCGGACAATGTCTATCGTCTGGTGAAGCATCATCTGAAAGACTTCCTGGATTCTCTTAAATTTACCATCGAAGAAAAAGAACACAGTCCGGAAGCACCTCTCCTGGATTTTGTCTATTATCTTCAGGAAGTCGCTCGCTGTGACAGACGTTCTAATGAAGTACGTCTCGATGTCCTAACCAGAAAATTACAGGCATTCCATGAAAATCAGGATTTGATCCTTAATCTGATCCACACACAATACGGCGAAAATGAAGCTTCCCTTTCTTCTGCCTTCGCCCGCGCAAGGCTGGATATGCAGCGCGACCAGAAACTGTTAAATGAATATTTCCCGGATTTCGCAGAAGAACAGATTGCGTCTTTATCTCAGTCCTTCCAGATTTTTATCGATCAGCTTCAGGAAATGGCAGATTTACTCGGTTCTGACTGCCAGTCTGACTCTGAAGAATTGTTAAAGGATGATCTCTCAAAGACCATCAAGATGGATCCGGAAGCTTACCGCAGCCTTCTGAAAAACCGTCTTGGTGTATCTCTCGACGAACTGCTTGCATGGCATAAAGAAGAAATTGAAAAGACCCGTGCTGAAGTCTTCGAAATCGCCTCCAAATTAGATCTTCCGGAAGGAACTCCTAAGACAATGAAAGAAGTCAGCGATGTGCTTTTCCGTTATGCCGGTCCTTGTGACAGTGCCGAGGAAATGTATACACGTGCCAGAAATTATCTGAAACGTACCCGCGCTGTCGCTCATGAATATGTACGTCTTCCGGAAGATGAAACCTGTCTGTGCGTTCCGCTTCCGCCTTGCTATAAGGATTCTTACCCTTGGGGCGGTTATGAGGGTGGTGATTTCCGTGTCAAACCGCTCCGCGGCCAGATGTTCCTGAATCAGTATAATTATCAGAACATTACTGATGGCTGGATCAAGATGAATACCATGCACGAAACTTATCCGGGACACCATGTCCAGTTTATCCGTGCAGCGATCGATCCAATACCGGAAACTGTAAAAATAGGAGCCAAAAGTGTACCTCTGGAAGAGGGAACCTGTATCCGGACTGAACGTGCATTTACCTTTATCTTTGCGGAAGACCCGTTCTTCCCTCTGTTCGTTGCATTCCGCCGTCATCATGCCTCTGTCCGTATCCTGGTTGACCTGCAGCTGTATTATTTTGGAGCGACACTGGAGGATGCTGTTAAAATCTACGAAGAAGAGCTGGGCTTTGACCGCGTAACTGCCCGCGCCCAGGTACAGGCACACCAGAATGCGCCTGGATATTTCACCTGCTATTATTATGGAATGAAGAAAATCTGCGACTGGGAAAAACAGTATGGCTATACAAAATGGGATTACACGGAACTGCTGTTCTCAGCTGGGCGGATCAGTATGGAAAGCCTGGAGATGCTGGTTAAGATGACCAAAGAAGAGCAGGGACGCTTCTTTACGGAGTTTCGGAGCTTGCTGATGGAATAATAATATAGGGGAGTTGTTTGTAAAGGGGACGAAAACCCGGAGCCACCCACCTATCCTGTCAGATTCCCACGCACTGGACATTTCGATGAGCCTCTGAAAACGTATATTGTGTCAGCAACGGCTTCCACAATATACTGAGTCTCATCTCCATAGTGCTCAAGGGAATCTGACAGGATAGGTGGGTGGCTCCGGGTTTTCTGGTACTGGTGCAACTCAAGATAATTGCATATTAGAGACATCAGCTCGCTGCGCATGACTGATGGTGATTTGTTTGTCCAAAGTTTAAGTGTTGCCGTAAGTAAAATTTAAAATAATGGAATAATTTCTAAAATATATCTTTAAAATATTCATAATAAAATCTTACATTTTTATAAGTCTGCTTAAATCCTCGCGTTTCTTTTCTGTGGTTCCATAGATGTTGATGTGATTCAGGTCGCCACTACGGTCTGTAAAAGCGGGGAAGAGGAAGCCGGATGTTGGAGAACCGGGTTCGTATTCGCCGACAAGGGGACAGATGGCGCAGATGAGATAGGGGAACATCTCTTCGGATTCACCGAGGCGTTCTTTATCGGCTGCTTTGGCTGGGATATCGTAGTTATCATGGAAAACATAGATCGCGTAAGGGGTGGTGATCCGGATGTTTTCCATGATGATATCATAAAGGGTATCCATCAGGGCATCGTTTTTGAGTTCGCAGTCTCTGAGCGCCATCAGAAGCTGCCACATACTTCCGGCTTTCTGATTTTCTGTCTGGATCTCGTATTTTTTCAGTTGTGTGTTTGTCTCTGCAAATGGAATGGTTTTGGCGATTGCGAGATTTTTTGTTTTTTCTGATGGAGAAAGTTTGAGAAAATTGATGTTAAAGCTTCCGTCAAAATCTCCGTCTGCATCTACATAGCAGCCTGCAATTCTTGTAAATGATGTTCTCGTCGGTGTCATCCGCCTTGTCAGTTCCAGCATATCTGTTCGGTTGATCATTTGTATCTGTTCCTTTCTATGGATATCAATTGAGCACTAAATCTGTTGATTTATTTTTACCTTTTATAGTTTGCAGTCAGTCCAAATATCTTGTTTTGTTGACTTAATTTTAGCTTCTTTAATTTTAAGTCAACTTTTTTAGTGCTCTTCGTTGACTTATTTTCTACTTTTTCAATTTAGAATCAACTTCCTGGGTTTTTTTATTGACTTATTTGTCAATTTCTCAATTTACAGTCAATTTCCTATACTCTTTTAGTTGACTCTTTTTCCGTTTTCTCAATTCGCAATCAATTTCCAGGACTCTTTTTGTTGATTTAGTTCCGAATTTTCCATTTTAAAGTCAACTTTTAAAACTCTTTTCATTGACCTATTTATGATTTTTCGCACTTTCCAATCAACTTTATCGTCTCACTCCGTTGACCTGTTTCCGTCTTTTAAGTTTTCAAATCATACATTGCTAAAATTCTTCTATTTCAACAACACGATCTCCCCTTTTTTCTTTCCATATCATCAGATACACTTTGAAATCTACCGAATCTCTCGCCGCTGCAAATGGCTCCTCACGTACAAGTGTAACTTCCTGTCCTTTCGACTCTAGTTCCTCTTTTCTTTGTTGTGCCTTCAGTAAAACTTCACCATATTTCTGATTGAATTCCTCTCCGAAATCCCTTCGTGGATAATTTTCCGCTTCTTCGATCAACTTTTTATCCAACAACTCTACAACTGCCGCATGTTTCGCACGATGCAGCAATCCGGCAATCCATCTGCTCATCCTTTTTCCATAATACTTCCGGTAAATATGCAGCCACCTTAACAGACTCCAATCCTCTGCTTCTCTGGCAAGCTCTTCCATCACATCGATTGCCTCTTCTGCTGGACTCCATGGATCCTCCATTGGAACAATATATTTTTCCGGGACTGCCGGATAGCAGGCATAGTTCAGTGGCGGAAAATGCACCAGACTGGCAAGTCTTTGCTCTGCTTCACTTGCCGCCTCTTCTCCAAGGTATTCGCATTTATCACGCAGAATCGCCAGCCGGTATTCCAGAATCCGCAGATACTCGTACCCTTTCACCCAGAAATGTCCCACATCTCCGTAATTATAAAGGTTCACCTCCAACTGAAGATCCTGGAAAAAGATCGTCACAACCGTCTCGCCCTGATATACAATAAGCACGTATTCTCCGTCCTCCTGGCTTAAAGTTGCGTCCAGCTCTCCTTCATAATCTTTCTGATAATGCCCGGTCATTCTTGCACCAGAGAATACCAGAAAGCTTTCCACTGCATCATTCATCAGATACACGAGACGGATTTCATCCTGGTTTTCCACATCTTTGTCTGGAAACAGAAGTTCAAACTGATCCTGACCTAACAGTTCGGCAAGCTTCTGAAATGCCTCCGGAATTTCTTCTGTATATCCATCTTCCATTTCCACAGATTCTTCCTCTGCCAATATATTCTCCTGCATTTCCAGTTCGCTCATCTATTCCTTTTCTCCTTCATTTGCCTCTTCCATATCCACACAGGCAAGTCCTCTGTCCTCCACATAACTGACGCGGATCACTGCCTGCGACCAGTTGAGGCTGATCCTGGCAGCCTTCTGCTTTTCTTCTCCGGCTTTCCGGAGCAGATCCAGAAGCTTTTCCAGAACCTCTCTTGTCAGATAGCCGCCTCTCCACTGGAAGGTCAACGTCCTGCCCTTCTTGGCTGCCTGCAGCGACCGTTTATAGACATCCTCTTCTTTTGTAAAAGAAAGTTTCTTCTCCCGGTAATAAAAATGATCCCCATTCGTACAGACCGGTGCCGGTGCGATCAGCGGTTCATGATCTCGGAAAATCTTTTTATCGTCCAGATTGAAATAATCATAGCGAATCTCCTGCCCTGCCACGCTGTGCTTTCCAAGCGTATTGTCAAAGGTTGCATCCAGATGATAATATGTACCGCCTATTTTTACAATATTCCAGGTATGACGGTACTTGATCCCTTTTTCCGGATTGTTGCCACAGACTGCGATCATGCACCAGATTCCAAGAGCATCACAGAGTACTTTTACCGACTTTGCAATTCCTTCGCACACACCGACTCCATGTCCGAGTGGACCGATGATCTCATGGGAATACGCCTTTTTCAACTTATCATAAGTCACATTTTCACAGATAAAATCATGAATATATTTCTCCTTTTCCCATTCAGACAAATCCTTTGCCGCTCTTGCCAGCTTCTCTACCCGGGCAGTCATTGCCTTCTGGTGCTCCCGGATTTTATTTTTGTCAAACAGATACTCCGGTACAAAGATCAGATTCGGAGAGTCCTGGTAGTATTTATACTTATATCCTGTCATCCAGAAAATCTCCGGGTGATCCAGCCGAAGCCTGAAAAAGACATCATAAAGCTCCGCACTTTCTATGCGCGGTATCTGAAATTCATCCGCAAGCGCATTCGCTCCCTGCATGATTACATGGTATGCGGCCTGCTGTGCTTTGGTCATTCTGGTATAGTAAAATGGTTCCATGAAAATCCTCCTGCAAATTCTACAGTAACATCGTCATATAAATTGGTATATACATAATTCCGTCCTGATATTTTAAATCTTTTGTATAGATAATAAATCTGTCTTCCGACTTTAACTGATACTTCTGAATCAGATAATCAAATGATTTGTGTGACATATAATTTGAAGATTTTACTTCGATCGGACAGATCTTCTTTTTTTTCACGATCATAAAATCGATCTCATATTTCTTTTCCCTGGTCGTCCCTTCCGGTGTATACAAATATTCATGAAAATACAACTCATGACCTGCCGTTCTGAGCATCTGTGCTACAATATTTTCAATGATCATTCCCTGATTTATCCCAAGATTATCTATAATCAGAGCCTTATATAAATCCTCATCTGTATTATCCCGGTTCTTCATAATCTGTGTAACCAGTAATCCGGTATCACCCATATATAATTTAAAATTACTTCTGTCTGCAAATAATTCTAATGCAACTTCCGGCTTTGTAACATTGATACACTCATTTCCGATCATTGCTTCTGAAATAAAGCTTACTGCATCTATATAATTTTGGTAACGTGCATTTTTATCCACCATGGAAAGTTTGAAATGCGAATTTTTATTCTCCAGCTGCTCTGGTATTGTACGATAAATAACTGACGCTTTTTCCCGATTTTCTGTATCATATTTTGCCAGATCTTCTTCATAAAGGTTCAGAATATTCCTCTTTACAAAATCGATCTGCGCATAGCTTTTTCCTGAAACATAAGCATCTACCGCTTGTGGCATCCCACCTACAACCATATACGTGCGGAAACTTTTCATGATTCTCCGATGAATCGCATCTCCAAGTGGCTTTCTTTTTTCAAAAGCTTCTCTGATTGTAGGAATCGTAACCTCATCATTGATTGCCCATAAATATTCTTCAAAATCCATCGGGTACATCTTAATCCGGTATTCTTCTGAAGGAATCAGTATATCCTTTACATTTTTCCGAATTGAGATCAGTGATCCTGTCTCAATATACTCATACCGTCCATCCGCAACAAGATATTTTATCGCCTGCCGTGCCTGTGGAAACAGCTGTACCTCATCGAAAATGATCACGCAATTCTTCCCTTTTAAACTTTTTCCTTTTAGGAGAAACAGATTTCTGAAAAACGTATCCAAATCATTCATATTCTCGACAAAATTATTTTTAACATCTATGCTTTCTCTTGCAAAATCAAGAATCATATAATCATCATATTCATTTTTTGCGAAATCCTCTACAATGGTACTTTTTCCAATACGTCTGGCTCCTTCAAGCAATACTGCTGATGTGCCTGCTGCCAATGTTTTCCACTCAATCAGTTTGTCATAAACTTTTCTTTTAAAAATCATTTAGCATTCCTCATTTCATTTTACTTGGTAGTATTATAGCATATTTCCGCCTTAATTATACCATTTTTCACGAAATCGCAAAATGTTTATGCCTGCTTTTTAACGAAAAACAGAAATGTTTTCATAGAGTTCTTAACGAAAACACAAAATGTTTATACCACTTTCTTAACGAAAAACAGAAATGTTTATACTGAGATTTTCACGAAATCACAAAATGTTTCTCCAGAATACAATATTAAAAAGTCCCATATGGCAACCCTTTCCGTCACCATACAGGACTTCTCCTTCTTTTCCTTTTATTCTACATTCTTCGTCGCAACAATATCCACGCCCGTATCAGCCACATTTTCAAGGATCACATCCCCGATATGAACCGGAGCCGGAACTTCAATTCCTTTGAGCGCCTTCACACATTCAAAGATTTTGCCCTTCGGGATATCTTCTTTCGTCTTCACCGATACCATATCGATGCTTCCGCCGGACACCCGCACGGTCGAAGTTACGATTCTCGTCGGATTTGTCACTTCTTTTCTTGCGTATACATCACCGCGCTTGCATGTATTTCCGGTGACGCTCACCACTTCTTCCCCATTCATTACAACTGTAAGAGGGCAGCCCATCGGACAGCCGATACATGTCAATTTTCTCTCTTCCATCGTCTACGCCTCCTCAATCTTTACTGTGATGGTCTGCAGATCCGGATATTTCAGAAGCTGCTCTTTTGTCAGCTTAATCTCTTCCATCTCACCTGGTGCAACAACCGGACGTTTTCTGTGGATCACTCTCTCATCATCAAAATATGCGCTGATATAACAGTTCTTGTAGACACCGCCCACACGGAAACGCACGGTCAGGTTCTCATCCATCCGGTCTACGTTAATCGTTCCCGGAACTGTATAGCGGACACCTTCGACTGGATTCATTTTAATCTCTTTTCCGCCCTGTCTGTGCGCTTCTCCCTGTTTTACATATTCCGCAGCATTTCTTCCTGCAGTTCCGGCTTCTTCCGATACAAAGTCAACCAGGTCATGCACATGCAGGACATTTCCGCAGGCAAATACGCCTTCAATGTTTGTTTCCAGGCTCTCATTTACCTTCGGTCCTGATGTGACAGGGTTCATATCCACGCCCATACCTCTTGAAATCTCATTTTCCGGAATCAAGCCTACGGAAAGAAGGAGGGTATCACAGCTGTATTCTTCTTCGGTTCCAGGAATCGGTTTTCCGTGACTGTCCACCTGTGCCAGTGTAATGCCTTCCAGACGCTCTTTTCCTTTGATATCAACAACCGTATGGCTCAGCTTCAGCGGAATGTCATAATCATCCAGACACTGTACGATATTTCTCTTCAGTCCTCCGGAATATGGCATCAGCTCTGCAACAACCTTAACCTTTGCGCCTTCAAATGTCATTCGTCTTGCCATGATCAGTCCGATGTCGCCGGAACCAAGAATCACAACCTCCCGCCCCGGCATATAGCCTTCGATATTGACCAGTCTCTGTGCCGTACCTGCTGAGAAAATACCCGCCGGACGATAACCCGGAATATTAAGTGCACCTCTGGAACGCTCACGGCATCCCATTGCCAGAACAACCGCCTTCGCCTGAATCTCGAAAAGACCTTCCTCCCGGTTCATTGCGGTGACAACCTTCTGCGGGCTGATATCCATAACCATTGTATTCAGCTTGTATTCAATATTCAGTTCTTTCGCCTGATCTATAAAACGTCCTGCATATTCCGGTCCGGTCAGTTCTTCCTTAAAAGTATGGAGTCCGAATCCGTTGTGGATGCACTGATTCAGGATACCGCCAAGTTCTTTATCTCTTTCCAGGATCAGGACACTGTCCACTCCGCTTTTCTTCGCCGAAATTGCAGCCGCAAGTCCCGCCGGTCCTCCTCCAATGATAACAATATCATAAGCTCTCATGATGCAATGCCTCCCTTTTATAACGAATCCTTATTAGTACCTGTAACAATTTTAGAATCTCCACCGGATTTTGTGATCTCGAACATACTCACATGGCGTTCTCTCGCCAGGATCTCCATCGTTCTCGGTGAGCAGAAACCAGCCTGACAGCGTCCCATTCCGGCTCTTGTTCTGCGTTTCACCCCGTCCAGAGATTTGGCGCCGAGCGGTCTGTTGATTGCATCCATGATCTCACCCTCTGTAACCATTTCACAGCGGCAGATAATATTTCCGTATTCCGGTTTCTCTTTGATCAGTTCCATTCTTTCTTCCCTGCTGAGTGTATTCGGATCCAGAACGCCCTTTCTTGTTGCGATAAAATCTTCTTTTTCTTCCAGATCCATTTTATCTTTGAGGATCTGTGCCACCATTTCTCCGATTGCCGGTGCACTGGTAAGTCCCGGTGATTCAATGCCTGCACAGTCGATAAATCCTTTTGCATCCTCGACTTCCCCGATCAGGAACTCATGTCCGTCCTCATGTGCACGAAGTCCTGCAAAAGAAGTAATCACCTGCCGGAGCGGAATATTTTTCACATTCATCTCTGCTCTCTCGATCACCTGATCCAGTCCTTCTCTTGTCGTATTGGTTCCTTCTTTATCTTCGATATCGATTGCCGTTGGCCCAAGGATCAGATTACCGTGAACCGTCGGTGCAACCAGAATGCCTTTTCCATATTTTCCCGGAAGTGCAAAAATCGTCTTGCTCACATGACTTCCCGCACTCTTATCAAGCAGACAGTAATCTCCTCTTCTAGGGGTAATGTGGATCTTCTTCTCACTTACCATATTATGAAGCCTGTCTGCATAGACTCCGGCTGCATTTACCACGTACCTTGTCTGGAAAACCCCGTTATTTGTATGGATCTCCCAGCCCTCATCTATTGGTTTAAGATCCGTAACTTCCGTATCAAATTTGAACTCCACACCATTTACATTTGCATTCTCAGCCATTGCAATGTTCAGATTAAACGGACATACAATTCCGGCTGTCGGTGCATAAAGTGCGGCATACGCCTGATCGGAAATATTCGGTTCCATTTCTTTCAATTCCTCACGGTTAAGAATTCTTAACTCCTTAACACCATTTGCAACGCCTCGGTCATACAGTGCCTGAAGATTCGGCATATCCTCTTCATGCAGACATACAACCAGCGAGCCATTTTTCTTAAATGGGAAATCCAGATCCTTTGAAAGCTGTTCCATCATCTGATTTCCCCTGACATTCAGTTTTGCCATCAGCGATCCTTCTGCCGCATCATAACCGGCATGGACAATTGCACTGTTTGCCTTGGAGGTACCACAGCATACATCCTCTTCTTTTTCGATTACACATGCCTTCACTTTATAACGTGACAGCTCTCTTGCTGTTGCCGCACCGGATACTCCAGCCCCGATAATTATTACATCATACATTCCCAGATCACTCCTTAATAACTGTTTTTTCTTCCTGAACTTCCTGCTTATGAAAAAGAGCCTGCCAAGTAAACGCATTTCCCTATGCGGTTATCCTGTCAGGCTCTCTCATCTCATGCCATTACCATTTTCAATTCTGAATTTTTACCACGGAATTGCTCCATACAGTAATACTGCTGCGATTGCTCCGATGATTGGTCCGATGATCGGTACAACCAGACCGTATCCGAAGTTTGAATCACCTTTTCCTTTAATCGGAAGTACTGCGTGTGCAAGTCTTGGTCCAAGATCTCTTGCCGGGTTGATCGCATAACCGGTCAGTCCACCAAGTGACATACCTACTGATACGATAATTCCGAATACAAATAATTTGTCAACGCCTGTGGAAAGTCCTGTCACGTTTCCAATTCCCTTGATCGCAAATACAAGGATAAATGTTCCGACTGCCTCACTGAAAATATTCAGTCCTGTGTTTGCAATTGAAGGTCCTGTACAGAATACACCAAGCTTTGTTCCCGGATCTTCTGTTGCGTCAAACTGTCCTTTGAAAAGTAAATAAACGATACATCCGCCTACGAATGCTCCTGCGATCTGGGCGATGATATATCCAGGAACCATCGACCATGCAAAACTTCCGTCGACTGCAAGTGCGATCGTAAGTGCCGGATTAAAGGAAGCTCCTGAAGCCTCTCCGAAAATAAATGCCGGAAGCAGAACTGCAAGACCCCAGGCAAATGTAATCTGAACCGCACCGGCACCTTTCATACCGGATTTGTTAAGGTTCACATTTGCTACTACTCCATCTCCAAGAATAATAAGTATCATTGTTCCAAGAAACTCTGCTATATAAGGTAACATAAAAAGTCCCACTTTTCCTTATTCAATGTTCTGTTTTCATTTCCTTTTTACTGTCAGAATCTAATCTTCTTTTGCCCATCCGTAAGCATATTTGACAGCCTTATTCCAGCCTTTGATCCGTTTTTCTCTTTCTTCATCTGCAATCTTTGGCTCGAATGTCTTATCAATTGCCCAGTTCTTAATAACATCCTCTTTACTTGCCCAGTATCCAACTGCAAGACCTGCAAGATAAGCAGCTCCCATTGCGGTTGTCTCTACACACTGCGGACGGTTAACCGGTGCATTGATGATGTCAGACTGTGTCTGCATCAGGAAATCATTTGCACTTGCTCCACCGTCAACCTTAAGTGCTGCAAGTTCAATTCCGGAGTCAGCCTTCATCGCTTCCAGAACATCATTTACCTGATAAGCAAGGGATTCCAGAGTTGCGCGGATAATGTGATATTTATTAACACCACGCGTAATTCCTACGATCGTTCCTCTTGCATACTGATCCCAGTGCGGTGCTCCAAGTCCGGTAAATGCAGGTACTACATAGCATCCGTTTGTATCTTTTACTTTCTTAGCCATGTATTCTGAATCCGGTGCGGAATCAATAATACGAAGTTCATCTCTCAGCCACTGGATTGCAGCTCCTGCCACGAAAATTGAACCTTCCAGTGCGTAATTTACTTTTCCATCCAGTCCCCATGCGATGGTTGTTACCAGTCCGTTCTTTGAGAAGATCGGTTTCTCACCGGTATTCATCAGCATGAAACATCCTGTTCCATATGTATTCTTTGCTTCGCCTGCATTGAAGCATGTCTGTCCAAACAGTGCGGACTGCTGGTCTCCTGCTGCTCCTGCGATCGGAATCGGTCCACCAAGGTAAGAAGGATCTGCTTCTCCATATACACAGCTTGACGGTTTTGGTTCCGGAAGCATGCATTTCGGAATGCTCAGCTCTGCAAGGATCTCATCATCCCATTCAAGCGTATTGATATTGAACAGCATAGTACGGGAAGCATTTGAATAATCAGTTACATGAACTGCACCTTTTGTCAGTTTCCAGATCAGCCATGTCTCAACTGTACCGAATAATAATTCTCCCTTTTCTGCTCTCTCTCTTGCTCCCGGCACATTATCAAGAAGCCATTTTACCTTTGTTCCTGAGAAATACGCATCGATAACAAGTCCTGTTTTTTCTCTGAATTTATCGGTAAGTCCTTTTTCCTTCAGACTGTCACAATACTCAGAAGTTCTGCGGCACTGCCATACGATTGCATGATGGATCGGCTCTCCTGTCTCTTTGTCCCAGACGATGGTTGTCTCTCTCTGGTTCGTAATACCGATTGCTGCAATGTCCTCTGCTTCTGCCCCAATCATGTTCATTGCTTCAACGGCTACACCAAGCATACTTGCCCAGATCTCATCTGCATCATGTTCAACCCAGCCCGGTTTCGGGAAATACTGTGTGAATTCCCTCTGTGCAACGCTGCACATTTCTCCTTTTTCATTGAACAGGATACATCTGTTACTTGTTGTTCCCGCATCCAGTGCCATTACATACTTAGCCATACTCTTTTTCCTCCTTTAATAAAAATCGCTGCTTTGCATGTTTTATAGTAAAGCGGATATTCTATGCCGCTTCGCTACTTACTCATCCTCAAATACCTGTACTTTGTTTAAATATCTTACTCCTGTTACTTTTGTTTTACATTTTCCAGACTTCATGATTCGTAGATGAAACTGCGATCGCTCCAGCTGAAAGTGCCGCCATCACAGATTCTTTGTCCGAGATCAGACCGCCTGCAATGATCGGTGTCTTTGACATTTTACAGACTTTTCCGATCACCTTCGGCATCACACCCGGAAGTACTTCGATATAATCGGGCTTCACGGCGTGTTGTTGCTGCCTGATATTCTCATATGCCATTGAATCCAGAAGAAAATACCTTAGGACTGTGAACATCTTAAGTTCCTTCCCCCTTTTAATCAATGCGGCTTTTGTGGAAATTATTCCATCTGCTTCTGTATTTTTCCGGATAAAATCTACGACAATTTCCTTACTGCTAAGACCGCTTATCAGATCTACATGAACCATCGCAACCTTCCCGGAATCTTTTATCTGTTGGACGATCTCACGGATCGAACAGACATCTCCAAATAAAATAAATACAACCCGGATATCTTCCAAAGAACAGCAGATTTTCAAATCATCCATGTTCTTTACTGCTGCAATGATCGGATTCTCTTCTACTGCTTCATGAAAAAAACTGCTCATCTTTTCACCCCTCATAATATGATCGAGTAGGATGCTCCTGCCCGCTCTGTATACTTTGTACAGCATCTCACTTAGCAGCTCGATGATGTACATTCGCCAAATGCGGATCCTTCTACAAATACACAAAAAAAGAGCGCCTCTTGTAACAGCCTTTCGGCTGATATAACATTCGCTCTCCTGTCACGGCATCTTTCTTTAATTACCTTCCTAACATGGCTTCACTATATCACATTGCACAATTATTTGCAATTATTTTTTATAAAAATATACTTTTTGTATGGTTTCTACAAATTTTTCAGCTATATTCAGGTCTGTTATTTGGAAAAAGATGTTTTTCTTTATGCAACTTTTCCGTTACTTTACTGAAAAGTACCTCCAATCTCTCTTCCCGATTAGAGGTACTTTTGCTCTGTCTTCTATTTTCCTTTTTCCTGTAAAATATCTACAATTGTCTTCTCCGTTCCGATCATGCCCGGTGATGCGATCTCTCCCATATGACGCATGGTATCTTCCGGTGTAAATCCATTAATTCCATGAATATCATCAATAAAGATCTCATGCATAGCAAAATCAGCCGACTGAAATGCGGCATTTACTGCCACAACTCCTTTCATCGTACAACCCTTATTTCCGCCATGACAGATCATACCGGTAATACTGCTGGACATATTGTTGATGGTTCTTGCCATTGCATGCTCATCACCTCCATGAAGGAAAACAAGTGCACACGCCATTCCTGTACCTGCAGCAATACCGCAACCACAGAAAGCAGAAAGCTTACCGGAGTACTCTTTGATATACATGCAGATAAGATAGCTTAATGCAGTGGCACGATATAAGGTTTCATCGCTTAATCCGCGAATCTTGCACACGCCGTAAAGAGGCATGGTTGCAATGATTCCATGTGCCCCGGAACCTGTAATGCTCATGGCCGGTCTGTCAAGTCCGATCACACGGGCCTCGATTGCCGCATTGCAAAGTAAAGATGCTGTCTTTAACTCATCATCTGAAATAATCTTTCCGCCATTTTTCTCAAGCAGATACCGTGCATAGGTTGTCCTCGGATTCTGGATTCCTTCCTCAAAAAGAGCATAGTTCATCTCATAGGCAGCCTTGATAAATTCAATTTCCTCTGCCGGAACCTCTTTTGCGTATTCGTAAATCTGTTTTAATGTGTAATTGTGGATCAGTGGTTTTTCTTCTTGACCGCCTTCCACAGAAGCCTCTTCTTTCTCAAGAATCACTTCTCCATTTACCTCAATACGAACAATATTCGTATGTGCATCGCGTATCCGAACCACTGCCTCTCCAGCTGTTGTCTTTACACGGGCTTCGATAAAAATACGGCTTGTGATCTCACTCATTTTTACAACGATTTTTCCGTCTTTTACCAATTTTTCTGCTGCTACATTGTCAGCTTCTGTTACATCAGCAAGACTCTCCAGCTCTTTCTCCGGTTTCCCTGCTACGACTCCAAGAGCTGCTGCGTATTCATTCCCGTAAAAACGACTGTTCGGAATACCACATGTATATGCATTTTTATACATACCGCTGTTCAGCAAAAGCGTAACCTGTTCCAGTTCTCCAGGAACGTAGGATTTTGCTTTTGAAACCGCATATGCGATTGCTCCAGGCTCGGTTACCCCAAGAGCCGGACGCATATCATCTTTGATTAATTGTGTTAATTCATGCATTTTCTTTTTCTCCTAATCAGATATTCAGATTATTGACTCCTTCAATGCCACTTCCATTGTAACAGAGCTAAATGCATTATTCTACCTGATGACAGGCTACATAATGTTCATTTCCTACATTTCTGAAGATTGGTCTTTCTTCATGACAACGTTTTGTAGCATATGGACATCTGGATGCAAATTTACATCCAACCGGTCCTTCTCCAGGAATATTCGAAATCTTTTGCTGTCACCGGACTTCCGTCTGACCATTTTGCATTTTTTCTCAAATGGAATGTATATGTTTTTCCGTCCTCTGAAACATCCTTTTTTGAGTTTCGTTTTACGAAAAAGATTTTTCCGCGTTTTTACTCACAGTATAATTATTACTGTCAGTATAATTTATTTTGTATATTATGTCAAAATATTGACACGCCCCATTTGTTACTTTATAATATTTTAACAACTGTATGTTTTGTTTTTCTATAAGAAAACAAATAAATTACATAAAGGAGGATTTTCTTATGAAGAAAGCACTAAAAATCTACATTTCTGTAGACATGGAAGGAATGGCAGGTATCACTTCTCCATCTCAGGAACGCGATGAGGTTCCTTCCTTCCGCCGCGCTTTACACAATCAGGTACGCTGGATCATCGAAGGAATTCATGCTTCCTCCAGAAATGATGAAATCGGGGAAATCACCATTTCTGATTCTCACGGAAGCGGAACGAACCTTTCTTATGATGAACTTTGCCAGATGGATGAACGTATCAGCTTAGTAAGCGGTTCTCCAAGAAGACAGTACATGATGTCTTGCCTGGATGAAACCTACGATGTTGTATTCCTTGCCGGATATCATGCCGGTTCGGGAGAAGATTTCGCCAATATGGATCACAGCTTCTACGGAAGAGTTGTTTCCAGCCTTAAAATCAACGGAGCCTATATGAACGAAAGTACAACGAACGCAGCACTTGCTGCTTCTTATAAGGTTCCGGTCGGTCTTATCATCGGTGATTCCGGCCTTCACAAACAGCTTATAGACAAAGAAATGATGCCATGGGTAAAATTCGTAACAACTAAAGAAGCGTTGTCACGCTATGCAGCAAAATTCCCACCACAAAAAGTTCTCAGGGAAAATACGATTTCTGCAGTAAAAGAAGTTCTTGATTCCGATTTAAGCAAAATTCCTTTATACGAAGTTGCGACTCCGATCAAGCTGGGATTTGAATTTAAATCAACAGCAATGGCCGACACCGTTGCACAAATTCCTCGCATGAAACGCTTAAGCGGTACAGAAGTAGAAATCATATGCGATGATATGCATGAATTAGAATGTGGTATCTCTGCAATTACCGGTCTTGCAGGAACATCTAACTAAACACCTGTTTATCATCCATTCTACTCTTCGATCGAAGAAAATGGACGTGTTATCATTGATCATCAATTAGATTGTGATGAAAACGGACGCTATTCAATCAATTTTTCTTTGAAAAATCAATCAAAAACCGCTAGTTTTTATACTTGAATTGCGAAAGGAGGAGTGGGACCATGTATGGACGCCGAATTCGCGAAATGCGAAAAAGAAGAGGACTCACGCTCAAAGAGGTAGCTGAAGCTACCGGATACACAATAGGTCATATATCACAAATTGAAAGAGATTTAAAATCTCCTTCACTCGTAGCACTTAGAAAAATTGCAGCCTGCTTAAAATGTTCAGAAGTATGGTTGATCATGGATGACTCCGAACTCTCTGCCAAGTCATCTGAAGAAGGGAAGAAATCAAAGGAATCTTATTTGATGAGAAAAGAGAACCGAATTCCAATGAAAATCCCGGAAATCGATGTTTCCTACTCTATTTTTACACCTTCTAAACTTCCGAACGCACAAGAAGCACAAATGACCGGACTCATCGTGAGATTAAAGCCTAACACCTGGGTGACTGAGAAAATGATTTCACATGGTAATTACGACGAAAGTCTCCTGCTCCTCAAAGGGGAATTAGAACTCCGCATCGATAACAGCACTTATATGATCTACGAGGGCGACAGTTTCTATATCCCTAAAAATTGTTTACATAACTACCTGAATACCTCAAATGAAGAAGCGACTATAATAGTTTACTTTTCACAATTAGTTTATTAAGGAAAACACGATTATGAAATATATTATTGAATCTGAAAGAAATCACCAAATGTGGCGGTGTTGTGGTACTGAATGCCTGCAGTATCATTAACGCAGATGCCGGAATATCCTTTCGACATTCTGTCCGGCGGTCACGCAGATATTCCGGACTTCCTGCAGGATATGAAAGAACATAATTATTCAGATGAACGGATTTCTCTGCTTGCAGGCAAAAACTGGCTTTATGCATTCGAAAAAATTCTAAAAAAATAGTTTATTAGAAGGAGTATTTTTGTAATGAATTCAAATATGACAGAACAATTAGATCAGCTTTTCCGTATGAGGGATCGCGGTCTTTGCCCTGGCGCTCAGGTATTGATTCGCCAACACGGTAAAACTCTTTACGAAAAATGTTTTGGATATGGAAATCTTGAAAATAAATTAAAAATCCATAAAGAAAGTATTTTCCATGTCGCATCGATTTCCAAAGAATTTACTGTTATGTCTATTCTTCTTCTCTGGAAAGAAGGAAAACTTGATTTAGATGACAACATCAAAAAATATTTAGATGAATATATCAACATTGAAACACCGATTACGATCCGCCAGATGATGAATAATGTCAGCGGACTTCGCGACCAGTGGGAACTCTTATTTTTACGCGGCATCAAGATCAACGATCAGATTGACATGGATGATATCAATACAACGATAGCTCTTCAGAAATCGTTGAACTTTGAACCGCAGTCACAGTATTTATACAGTAACACCGGTTTCCACTTATTGGCACTTATCGTTGAAAAGCTGTCGCAAATGAGCTTCCCGCAATTTGTAAAAGAACGTATTTTCAATCCACTCGGAATGACACATTCTTTTGTTCGTGAAAGCTTTACACAGATTGTTCCGGATCTTACTTACTCTTACCAGGACGAAGGTGATGATACTTTCTACTATAATCCACTGAACTACGCACTTTACGGACCAACCTCTGTAAATACCTGTGCTTCCGACCTCTGCAAAGTATTAGATGAGTACATTCATCCAAATGTGATCGATCCTGAAATTATCGAGCTTATGAAGAAACCTGTCCTTCTCAGCAATGGCAAAACGGCTGAATACTGCGGCGGACTGATCACCCATAAGCTTCATGGTCTGGATGTATTCGGTCATGGCGGTGCCGATGCTGCATACCGTGGTGAAATTATTTGCATTCCAGAAAAAGAACTGGAGCTTGTACTGATCAGTAACACCACAACTTACGCAATGTCTAAGCTTGCCGATAAAGCCGCCTGCATCGTACTCGGATTACCGGATTGTACCGAACCAGCCGTGCCGGAACATGAAAATACACCTGCTCACAGCGGTGTATTCCTGACAGCACTTCCGGATGATCCAATATTTGTTGATATCACAGAGCAAAACGGTACTTTCTATATGCAAAGAGAATGGTGCCGCACAGAACTGGTAAAAGAAGAGGATGGCGGTTATCGCATTGGTTCATTGGATGAAAAGATCTACTTCACAGATAACGGAATCCTTTATCGGCTTCCTGCCCGTGTACTTACATTGACCCCTGCCAAGCCTGCAGATCCGGCACTTTTCCAGGAAGGAACCTATTACAACGACGAAACCGATTCCTTTATGAAATTAGTGAAAGCCGAAAACACCTGTGAAATCCATATGCGTCGTTATGGAAAAACAACACTTTACCAATCAGCATCAGGAAGTATTATCTTCCGAATGGATGCAAATCTTGTAATGTATGTAAAAGCTGAAAATGATACCATCATTATGGATGGTGGCCGTATAAAACATATCATTTACCAAAAACAATAAATTAACAGGAGCACATCGCTTTTGATGTGCTCTTTTACATTTTCTAATTCTCCAGATACTTCCGTATCCGATCTTCCTTCAACTGCTCCCCAATCACGATCACAACCTCCTGCCCGTCTCCGATCGGCTTCATACTGATCTCATGACCGGTTGCATTCAGCTGCATCCAGCTTCCTGTATCATCTTTCACAAATCCCTTCACCCGGAAAATACCGCCACAATCCGGATCCTGCATCATTTTCGCAACCTGCGTCTTCAATTCATCTGCAGAAATTTTTAATTCCATAAAATACAACGAATCAAAACCTTTTTTCTCATCCAGATCCATCTTCCGATAATTTTCTGCAACATAACCACTCTTCAAAATCTTATCAAAATCTGCATCCGAAAGCTCTGCTCCATCTTTTCTCATGATTTCCTGATCCAGCCTTCGCTTGCACTGAACCTGTTCAAGCGCTCTGTTCAAATGTTCAATTGTATTTTCAATCTGTTCTTTTGTTGCTTCTTCTGCCCTGCTGAGGATAATGCTTCCTGCATTTGCAGCTTCGGACGCAAGCAGATAGTCTGCTTCTTCTGACAATTCCGGCTCCAGTTTTGCGTCAACGATCGTAATCACATTGCCAATCTCATACCACTTATCCAATGGTTCATCGTGAAGAACGTCAAAAAATTCGTCTACATCATAAATCCCAGACGGTTCAACAATTACTCTGTCATATCCACACATTCCCATTGCAATCAGTTTTGTCCGGAAACGCCGCCTGTGCGTCTCTTTGTCGCACCCACCGGAAATCATTTCAAGCTCACAGTTGTCTCCCATCAGATTCTGTAAAAGAAGCATATCTACATTTACCGCACCAAAATCATTCTCCAGGATGCCGATGTTCATGCCTTTATCCAGAAGATATTTTGCATATTTTTTAATAAACGTTGTCTTGCCGGAACCTAAGAAGCCGGTAATCAAATCTATTTTTACCATTGCTAATTTTCCCCTTTGATTTTTTAGTTCTTCAAAAATTTTTTGCTGTAATTTTACTTCCTTCTCTCTTTTAAGATAATAGCATATTTTTTTAGTTTCTTAAAGGAACTCAAATAAAGAACTCAAATAGGAACTTAAATTTTGAGTTCCTATTTGAGTTCTTTTCATTTTTTCTAAAAAATCATTTTTCTTTTTTACTTTTCTTCTTTCTTTATCCCAGCCTTCTCCAGAATCCCGTTCCATATCTGCTCCCGCTTTTTCTCCCGTTCTGCCTTTCCGTCATTCCACTTCTGTATAAATGCCATCTGTTCCAGGTCATCTCGCTCTTCCATAAACAGCCTCTCTTTCTTACATTTATTCAGATCAATTATTTCCTGTACCTGACTATTATATGCATGTCCGCAATGATTCTTTCCAAATTTATACCTAATTTCATGTCTGTAAAATTAAATGCATGCCTGTTAATAACACTGACTCTGGTATTTATTTCTCACAATATAAAAAGGAGCCACCCCAAAAAGGATAGCCCCATGAAAAAAGTTTTCTCGTATTTAATTATGCTTTCTTTCTGTTTTTCAACATATCCATTGTTACAGCAAAGATGATCAGGACACCACTTGTAATTTCAAGTACGTGTGTATTTAATCCGAACTGTACACCGGCGTTGTTGATAAGTACCATCAGGATTGTACCAAGTACTGTACCTGTAACGGTTCCTTTACCACCTGCTAATGATGCACCACCGATTACTGCTGCTGCGATTGCATTCATATCGTATCCTTCACCACCGGTTGGAAGAGCACTCTGAACACGGGCTGCAAGCATGATACCTGCGATACCATAGAGGAGACCAGCTCCTGCGTATGTAGCGTAGAACATTTTTCTTACTTTGATACCACTTAATTTTGCAACTTCGACACCACTACCAAGTACATAGAGGCTGCGTCCGAAGATTGCATATTTCAGGATGAACCAGATAATAATTGCTACGATTGCCCAGATAATTGCCAGAACCGGAAGTACTCCGAATACGTTTGTATTTCCCATGCTCAGGATTCTCTGATCGATACCTGTAACTGTAAGTGCGTTACTGATGATTTTTACAAAACCACGAACGATTGTCTGCATACCAAGTGTTGCGATCATTGGCGGAACCTGTAAATCATAAATGATAATTCCGTTCAGGAAACCAACTGCAATTGCAATAATAACTGCAATAAGTAATGTAATCCACATGTTCATGTGTGTATCTCTCTGCAGTAATGCGAGAACCATACAAGAAAGTCCTGTGATAGCACCACCACTGATATCGATTCCGCCTGTGATAATGATCATAGTCTGTGCAGCAGCCATAACACCGATGATTGCGCACTGTTTCATTAAGTTTGTTACATTATAGAGTGTACAGAAGTTATCTGTAAAAAATGATGCACCAACAAAAAGAATGACAATGATCAGACCTAATGTAAATTCTGTTTGCTGGAATATACTTGTCTTTTTGATTTTATTTTCCTTAGCCATAATAATCCTCCTTAGCCCTCAACAGATGCTTTCTTCAAGACATCTTCTTCCTTCAGTACTTTTATTTCATCGTAATTGAATTCTCCTGTAATTCTTCCCTGTGCCATTACGAACAGACGATCTGATAATCCCATAACTTCAGGCAGATAAGAAGAAATTAAAATGATACCTTTGCCCTGTGCAGTGAGCTCTTCCATAATCTTGTAGATCTCTTCCTTTGCTCCTACATCGACACCAACTGTCGGCTCATCAAAAATCAGAATATCTGGATTTCTGCAAAGCAGTTTTGCGATAACGACTTTCTGCTGGTTACCACCTGACAGGTTACCTGAAAGCTGCATAACACTCGGTGTTTTTACGCGGACATCTTTTGAATATTTTTCCGCTCTTTCTGTTTCTTTCTTCAGAGAAATGATTCCGCCTTTGCTGATCATTTCATAAGAGTTCATATTGATATTAGTCTTGATTGGAAGGGCAAGGGCAAGTCCGTCTGCACGTCTGTCCTCTGTCAGGAATCCAATACCATTTTTTAACGCTCCTGCCGGATCCTTGATCTCAACTTTTTTACCTTTTACATAGACATCTCCGCTTAATCTCTTTTCTACACCACAGAGGGCTCTCATGATCTCGCTTCGTCCTGCACCTACAAGTCCTGCAAAACCAATAATTTCGCCTGCATGCAGATTAAAATTGATATTTCTGAAATGCTTACTGTCTGAAAAATTCTCAACTCTGAGGATTTCTTTTCCCGGTTTCTGACGTTTGATATTGTAAATATCAGAAAGTTCACGTCCTACCATCATCTTGATCAGGGAGTCTTTTGTAACTTCCTCGATCGGTTTTGTTTCAATATAAGTTCCATCTTTCAGGATTGTAACACTGTCGCAGATATCCAGGACTTCTTCCAGACGATGTGAAATATAAATAATACTTACACCTTTAGATTTCAGTTCATCAATGAACTTATACAGCGTTTCAACCTTTTCGTTCTCCAGAAGAGCTGTCGGCTCATCGAAGATTACTATTCTCAAATCATCGCTTACAGAAATTTTACTGATTGTTACCATTGCCTGCATAGCAATCGGCAGACTCGAAATTTTCTGGCGAGGATCAACATTCATCCCAAATTTATCGATAATTTTCTGACTGTCATCATACATCTTTTTCCAGTCAACCATGCCTAATTTTGTTCTTGGCTGTCTGCCAAGGAAATAGTTCTCAGCAATGCTGAGGTCCGGCGCAATGTTTACATGCTGATAGTTCGCATATACTCCATGACTCTGCGCTTCAAGTGCGCTGGTATTTTCAATCCAGTCGCCATTGTAATTCATTAAAACTTTTCCTTCGTCCGGTCTTTCAACACCCATGATGCATTTTATCAACGTAGACTTTCCGGCACCGTTTTCACCGCAGAGTGCTCTCGCTTCACCGGCTTTGATCTCGAAACTTACGTTATTAAGTGCTGTTACACCAGGATAGAATTTACTGATATTTTGAATTTTTAAAATCGTGTCCTGCATAACCCATACCTCTTCTTTAAGTAAGGGGCGATGTAAACCGCCCCTTACATCAATCCTTTATTCTTATTATTAAAGTGTAACTACTGTTCTCTAAAGACTATTTCTGAAGTCTTGTAGGATCAAGCAGATCCTGCATATCGCTGTCGTCCATGTTGTCTTTTGTGATAACAACTGGTGGGCAGTTAACCTGTTTCTTAGATTCAGGGTTCTTTCCATCAATCAGTGTACGAAGTGCATTTTCCATACATTTGTATCCCTGAGCGTATGCATCCTGAACGATGATTGCATCTAAGACACCATTTTTCAGAGCCTGGATTTCAATATCATCTGAGTCAACTGCTACGTTGATGAATTTGTCGCCTACATTAGAATCTGCAACTGCGTTGCACACACCATCACCTGTAATGTTGTTTCCTGAATACATACCGATCAGCTTGTCGCCGTATGTAGAAATAATGTTTTCTGCATTCTTCTGAGCTGTTTCAACATCATTACCGTTGTAATATGTATCTGTCAGTTCAAGTTCCGGTGCGATCTCTGCAATCTTGGTTCTGAATCCATCGATTCTGTGGTTAAGAGCTTCATTTTCAACGTTTGTGTTCATACCAAGGACACCGCTTGTAACACCTTTGGCATCCATAGCGTCCTTGAATGCTTCTGCTGCCATTTCACCGATTGTATCATTTGAGCAGTAGTAGAATTCGTTGTAGTAATCTTCATTTGCACCGTCATCGCCAGTTCCGATACCGCAGTTTACGAAGTTCAGAACGATTCCTGCATTTGTAGCTTCCTGAGCCTTCGGTACAGTTGCATCAATAGCAAGTGTAGCTGTAACGATTGCATCTGGCTGTTTTCCGATACACTGTTCAAATGTTGTTACATAGTCTTCTGTCTGGCTTTCTTCAGCTGGTCCGACAACTTCGTAATCAACTGTGATTCCTTCGCTCTCTTCGATATCTTTCATAGCGTTCTCAATACCGATTCCAACATATGTCCAGAACTGGGATGCTGTAGAAGGTGTTAAATAAATTACGTGATAAGATTTCTTATCTGATCCTCCATTGCTTGATGATTTGTCATCAGAAGATCCTGATGATTTTCCGCCTGAGCAAGCTGCTAACGAAAGTGTCATTGCGCCGACCAGTAACATTGATACTACCTTTTTCATTTTCATAACTTTTTTTCCTCCTTGATGTTTCTTATATAAGTTACACTTTAAAACGTTTCATTCTCGCGTGCTTTATTTACATAACCCCTTTTTGTAACATAAAGCATCCATATGGTCTTGTTTCGCTTGTACAAACTGTAAGAACAGCTTTTCCTGCTTTTTCATAGAATTTTGTACGTTCGATTGGTCCTGCACAGTTCTCATAACCATTTCTCTTTGCTGCTTCAATCGCTTCATCCCATGTATCGCACTGTTCCATCTCAACTCCTGAATCAGCATCCGGAACCATGTACTCTAATGGTGTTGCGCAGTATTCTGTATCCAGCGGCATAAGTTTTAAGATTGCATCGATCATTTCCGGTGCTGTGTTGCCTTTTGCCTGAATGCTTACTGCATTTGGTGATTTTGAATACGGCGGATAAAAATGATCTGCGATAACAAGAATGTCACCGTGTCCCATGTCTGCCAGTGCTTTCAATAAATCTGATCCAATAATTTCCGGTATTCCTTTTAACATCTTTCTTCCTCCTTTATTTGTAAATTCCTTCTTATTCGTGTTCTGCAAGGAATTTATCAATCTCTTCTCTTGTCGGCATAGCCGGTGTTGTTCCAAGTCTCTGTACGGAAAGTGCTGCAAGTCCATTCGCAAACTTTACTGCTTCCCAGAGTTCTTTTCCTTCGGAAAGTGCTGCAAGAAGTCCTCCGTTAAATGCATCTCCTGCACCGGTTGTATCGATTGCATCTACTTTGTATGCCGGTACGATGATTTCTTTGCCTTTTGATGATACGAACACTCCTCTTGATCCAAGGGTGATAACTACATCTGTGACACCTTTTTCTCTGAAGTAAGCAGCTGCCTGTTTTGCAGAATCAAGGTCTTTCACTTCAACGCCTGTGATTTCTTCTGCTTCTACCTCATTCGGTGTTACCATATAGCATTTAGAAAGGAATTCGTCTGTCATCGGTGCATATGGTGCTGTGTTCATGATGACCTTGCATCCATATTTATTTGCCATGTCCACGATCATCTCGTTAGCATCCTGATTAACTTCAAGCTGTAACAGAACGTATTCACATTCTTTGATTACATTTTCAACGCTTGCTACCTCTTCAGCAGTAATGGTGTTGCATGCGCCAGGTACGATGATAATCTCATTCTGGCTTGAATTTTCATCTACCAGGATCAGTGCGATTCCTGTTTCTGTTTCTTTGGTGATGAAAATGTTGTCCTTTGGCATGTTCAACTCTGTCATGGTATCGAGCATTACATTTGCAAATGTATCGGTTCCAACCTTTGTCATCATCACAACGTCTGCTCCTGCTTTGTGCGCTGCAACACACTGGTTAAATCCTTTTCCACCAGGTCCCATCTTGAACATAGAACCTTTTACTGTTTCCCCCGGAACCGGAAGGTGTGGTGATCTTGCCATCAGATCTACTACGAAGCTTCCGAATACTGCAACCTTTTTCATTTTATTTTTCCTCTTTCTTTTCTCAGTCTATTTTTTGCTTTCTCATTTTTTGAAAGCGGTTTCTTTTATTTGTTCTCATTCTAAACCCGTCCACCTTGTAATGTCAATGTTTTTCCTACATATATGCACGTTTTTGTTTATTTATCTAGTTTTATTAGCTATTTTTAGTGCATTTTTACCATTATTTTTATTTATTTGCCTAAGAAACCGGTTGCATATTGATGATTATTTATCAAAAAGTATTCCTCTCTGAAAACTCAGAAATAAGACGGATATCTTTCGTCCAGTTTATTTTCATTCAAAAAAGCAAAAAACAGAGTACCGGAAAACCAATACCCTGTTTCATGTCTCTGTTCTTTTGTTATTTTTTCAGCATCTCAGATCCTCTGCGGATCAATTTTGTTTCTACAAGACTTGTATGCTTCAGAACCTTATTCCTGCCTTCTTCCATCGACCGGACACTCATCTCGAATAATTCCAGCGCCGCACAGCCCATCTCATAGATCGGACGGTCAACCACTGTCAGTTCCAGCTCTGTATATGTCAGCTCATGGATCTCATCAAATCCCACCAGAGAAATATCTTTTCCGATACGGATCTTGTGCTCCTTCATATATTTCAGACATCCAAGCGTTGTCAGGTTGTTTGATGAAAAGATTGCCGTCGGCGGATCCGGAAGCTCCATCAGCTTCTGGCAGACTTTATAGGACATATTTTCTTTGAAATGTCCGTTCACGATATATTCTGGTTTTTCCTCAATTCCCGCCTCTTTCAGGGCTTTTCTGTATCCTTTCAACCGCTCTCTTCCAGGTCTTGTATTCTCATCACCTGTGACAATTGCGATTTTTTTATGCCCCTCTTCAATCAGGCAGTTGACCGCTTCTTTCGCTCCCTGGCAGTCATCCGAATAGACGCCGTCAAAATTTTCTCCGCGGATATCACGGTCGAGCAGTACAACCGGGATTTGATTCTTTTCCAGCCCTTTCAGCAATTCGATCGTTCTTTCATCGTTATCTGTGACCGGAATCAGCACAACCCCTTTTACCATTTCCTTCCGGATCCCTTCCAGCATCCGATGTTCTACCTCCAGATCATCATTGGTTCCGTACATGAACACATTATAATCATACTGACTTGCCGTATCCGAAAGTCCATGTAGAATCTTGCTGAAGAATGAGTTCTCAATATCCGGTGCCAGAAATGCAATATTCCGGATATCTCCCACACTCAGGCTCCGTGCCAGTGAATTTGGCACATAATTGCTCTCATCTATGATCTGCTGTACCTTTTTTCTCGTTTTTTCTCTCACGCTCTGGTTTCCATTCAGCACACGCGATACGGTTGCCGGTGAAACATTTGCTTTTTTTGCAATATCGTATATGTTCATTTTCTCCTCATATTGGCGCTTTAGCTTTGTAACCGGTTTCTTCGCGTATACCATAGCATTTTAGGCATATTTTGTCAAATATTTTCAAGAAACTTTTTTCGATTTATTTCATAGATTTTATCCAAAATCCGATTTCAAGCATATACGCAAAACCGATTACCTTCTCCTGTCAAACACAAAACCACTAGCAAGACTGGATTCTCTCCTTATTGTGACGTAAAAAATGAGCCATTTATAGAATTTGCTTCTAAAAATGGCTCAATTTATTATTATCGCTTATTTATCTATCTATTCTACGATTCCTGCTGCGCTGCTTGTACCAATTCTTGTTGCACCAGCTTCGATCATAGCCTGTGCTTTTTCAAAATCACGTACTCCACCGGAAGCTTTAACACCCATATCCGATCCAACAGTCTCTCTCATAAGACGGATATCTTCTACTTTTGCTCCACCTGTTGAAAATCCTGTAGATGTCTTAACAAAATCTGCTCCAGCTTCTTTTGCAGCCTGGCATGCTTTTACTTTTTCTTCATCGGTAAGGAGACATGTCTCAATAATTACTTTTACAAGAGCTTTTCCTGCTGCCGCTTTTACAACTGCTTCGATATCACTCTTTACATAATCCCATTCACCTGCTTTAGCGCGTCCTACGTTGATTACCATATCAACTTCATTTGCACCTTTTTCAATACTGTCTGTTGTCTCTGCTGCCTTTGCTTCTGATGTGCATGCTCCAAGAGGGAATCCGATTACGCAGCATGTCTTTACTTCTGATCCTGCAAGTTCCTTTGAAACAAGCGGTACATATCCTGAGTTTACACAAACAGATGCGCATCCATATGTCTTAGCTTCTTCGCAGATCTTTACGATCTGTTCCGGTGTTGCATCTGCCTTTAAAAGAGTGTCATCTAAATATTTTGCGATTTCTTTTTTATCCATGATCATATCTCCTTTTCTTATGGTTACATTTGTTAATCGCTCAGTAACTTTTGTTCATGCCTTGATATTAGCACATGGATTCCACCCTGTCAATGGCTATTCTAATCTTTCAATGACTTTTCCTGCCGTATCTTCGTCTGTGATCAGAACGTTGATAATCTTCCCTCTGATCGCCCCACAAATACATTCTACTTTACTCTGTCCTGAAGCAACTCCAATCCTCCGTTTCTTCTTTTTCAGCTCTGCCAGTGGAACCGAAACCGTCCGTTCATCCAACGCTTCATCGCAAAGTTCTCCCTGGTCATTGATCAAATGATCGCAAATGTCCCCGACTGCGCCTTTCACGATCAGCTCCTGCATCTCTTCTTCTTTCAGATATCCTGCCCGGCATACTGCATTCTGCACGCCATAGGCTCCCATGGTGATCAGGAGTGTATTGGCTTCATCGCCATATTCCAGCACCTTCTTTACATTGGAATCACTGACGAAAACGTCCTTTATCTCTTTGCTGTCTACCAGAGCCGGACACATCATTGCATACGGCTTCGCATCCCACGCCTTTGCAAAATTTTTCGCAATTTCTGTTGAATAGATATTATTCTGTAAATTGCTGACTCCACCACACAACTGCACAACTGTCACATCTGATAGATCTTCTTTCTGGCTCAGGAAATTCGACACAGAATATACCGTATTCCCCCACGAATATCCAATTATATCTCCATTTTCCACAACCGATTCCAGATATTCTGCCGCCGCCTTTGCCACCGCTGTCAGCTTTGGAAGATTACTTTTTTTCGGCACAATGATAACCTTCTCAAGGCTACCCTTTTCCCGGAGTCTTCTCTCCATCTCCAGTTCATACCCCTTTGGAGGCACAACCTTGAACTGGACGATTCCCATCTCTTTTGCATCCGTCAGAAGTCTGGATACATACGGTCTGGAACAGGCAATTTCGCTCGCGATCTCCTCCTGGCTCATGCTGTCCTCGTAATACATTCTTGCGACTTTCACCAGCAACTCCGTCTTTTTATCTCCATAATCCTTTTTTTCCATATTACATTAACCGCCATTTCATCCTTTATTTCCACGGGCATCAAATCCAGTCTCCAGATTTACCTGGATCTTCTTTGTCTGCTGCAGGACCAATTCTCCGCCACTTGCAGATAAACCCCTGTTTTACAAAATCTACCCAAATCATACCACATTTTCAAAACTGCGGTATATATTTTCATAAAAAAAGAGACAGCCCGTCATTGACAAGCCATCCCTTTTCGTCATATTTTATAAATCCTAAGCTTCAGACTCTTTCTTAGCTCCAAAGTAAGCCTTCAGAGAATTGATCACAATAACAAGTCCGAGTGCCATCAGCAGGATTGCGATGATCAGCTGAAGTCCTTCTACAAGGAAAGTAGCGGAACCTGCTGCATATGCTTTTACAAGTCCGATGGTTCTCTCTACCAGTGCGGTTCCTGTTACACAAAGCATGATGATCAGCGGTGCAAACAGCATCTTGTTGTTTCTTCCTGTTACCTTCATGAATACACAAAGTGTTACAAGTACCAGTGCGGAAAGCAACTGGTTGGCAGATCCGAACAGTGGCCAGATATTTGCATATCCGATACGTGTCAGAACGTAAGCACATAACAGAGTCACGATTGTTGAGAAATATGTATTGCAAAGGAGTTTTCTCCATCCTTCTGCATGTTCCATATCATCTACACTGAAAAGTTCCTGGAAACTCATACGTCCGATACGTGAAACTGCATCCAGACTGGTAAGTGCAAGAGCAGATACACACATGGTCATGAAGCACTGTGCAATATAAACCGGAATTCCGAACATCTCGAAGAATCCTGCGACACCGCTTGAGAATACCTGGAATGGTGTTCCGGCTGCCGGTGTTCCGTCTGCCGCTGCAGCTGCACCTGCTACGCAAAGTGCGATGATTGCAAGAAGACTTTCCAGAACCATTGCTCCGTATCCGACCTTCAGCATATCCTTTTCATTGGATACAGTCTTAGATGATGTACCTGATGAAACAAGGCTGTGGAAACCAGATACAGCACCACATGCTACGGTAACGAACAGGATCGGGAACATATCTCCAAGTGTATCGTTGTGGAAGCCTGTAAATACCGGAAGGTTCATGGTTGGATGTGCAACCAGAAGTCCCAGTGCAGCTCCGGCGATCATACCGATGAACATATAAGTTGTCATGGTATCACGAGGCTGCTTTAAGATCCACATCGGAAGTACTGCTGTAAAGAAGATATATACAAATGTGATGTAAGTCCATGTATCTTTTGTTGCTGTGATCGGTGCTAACATACCAAGACCAAGAGCAGCTACTGTAAATACAAGACCGACAACTGTTTCTTTCCATCCATGGAACCGGAATTTTTTCTGTACCAGACCAAAGATCATGGCAAATACGATAAACAGCAGGGAAATGGTTCCTGCAGCTCCGTTTGTCTTTGCTGCATCTGCAAGTTTTACGACACCGTCTACTTCTGTGTAAGCGTTAAATGTACCTGCAACCATATCTGCAAATGCTGCGATTACAAGAAGTGTAAACAACCAGCAGAAAAGCAGGAATACTTTTCGTCCGAATTTACCGATATATTTTTCAATCAGAAGTCCCATAGACTTTCCTTCGTTCTTTACACTGGCATACAGTGCACCGAAGTCTGTAACAGCACCGAAGAAGATACCTCCAACGATAATCCACAGGAATACCGGAACCCATCCAAATACCGCTGCCTGAATTGCACCGGTAACAGGACCTGCACCTGCAATTGACGAAAACTGATGACTGAATACGGTCCATCCGTCTGTCGGAACATAATCCTTTCCATCTTCAAATTTCTTTGCCGGAGTCTCTGCTTTTGGATTGATTCCCCACTTATTAGCGAGCCAGCGGCCGTAGAATACATATGCACAGCTAAGAAGTACTGCTGCGATCAATACGATAACTAATGTATTCATACTAATCCCTCTCTTTCTCTTCCAGTTAAAATAATTAAGTTTTAATAAGATAAATAAAAATTTTATTAAATTATTATAGTGGTGTTTTAACTCTTTAAAGTCCATTTGTCAATGGATTTCACGCATTTTCGGCACGTTCACATGATTTTTTAGAGTATACTCTGTTTTTTTGTGCATTTTTCCATACTCCGCGTCGCAAAAACATATGACCGTTCTACGAAAGCACTCCTGTAATATGCCCGGATATATTTTTATATTGATATTGACATTTTTCCTCAACCGAACTATACTGAACTTCGTAAATGAAACGGGGAGCTTGTTTGACAGGCTGAGAGGAAGTTCAGAACTTCGACCCATATACCTGATTTGGATAATGCCAACGTAGGAACGTATATTTTGATGATAACGGGAGATACATTGGTATCTCTCTTTTTTTGATATGCGGCGTCAAATACCATCAGCATACTCTGATGGTATTTGAGAAACAGGATTTCCTAAAATAATATGAAATTCCACATTCAACCAGGGTTTACACGAAAATGAATAAGGTAAAGTTGAGATTGGGCGAGAGTTCATGAAGGGGTACACCACCATGGGTGTAATTCTTTGTGGACTCTTTTTTTCATTTTTAAGAACTTTTCCGTTTTGAAAGGAGGTTTTTCCATGATTACAGTTAATGGTAAAGAAGTTACTCTGACCGGGCCGCTCAGTGTTGCGGATTATCTGGAACAGAACAATTATCAGATCAAACGGATCGCTGTTGAAATGAATGGTGATATTTTACCAAAATACAGCTATTCTGACACCATGCTCAAAGACGGGGACCGTCTGGAAGTTGTAAGTTTCGTAGGAGGAGGCTAAAAAATCATGCATCATACACTTACAAAAGAAGAAATCTACACCGCCCTTGACGAGCGACATTCACCGGAGACGCAGAAGCTTCTCTCGGCAGGAAATGTAGCGATCGCAGGGCTCGGCGGCCTTGGCTCTAATGTTGCTTATGCGCTTGCACGGATCGGTGTCGGCCATCTTCACCTGATCGATTTTGACGTAGTTGACATTACCAATCTGAACCGCCAGCAATATTTCATGGAACATATCGGAATGTACAAGACCGATGCCCTGAAATCCCTGCTTCTTAGGATCAATCCATACCTGGATATCCGCACAGACTGTGTAAAAGTTACGGATGATAATCTGCAGGAATTATTTGCAGATGCCACAATTGTCTGTGAAGCTTTTGATAATCCGGAAGCCAAAGCAATGCTGGTCAATGGAATTCTGGAACATTTTCCGGAGAAAAAGCTGGTATCAGCAACCGGAATGGCCGGCTACGGAAGCAGCAATACCATTATCACAAAACGGATCATGAAGAACTTTTATCTGTGTGGAGATGGCGTGACAGCACCAACTTACGGTCATGGACTGATGGCACCGCGTGTTGCCATCTGTGCCGCACATGAAGCCAACATGATCACACGGCTGATCCTCGGTGAAGAAGAAATTTAAAAACATAAGAAAGAAGGAACTTTATTATGAGTACAAATGAAGATAAGTTTATCCTGGGAGGTCATGAATTCACTTCCCGTTTTATCCTCGGATCCGGTAAATTTTCTCTGGATCTTGTAAAAGCCTGTATCGAAAAAGCAGAAGCTCAGATCATCACACTTGCCCTGCGTCGCGCAAATGAAGGCGGTCTTGCAAATATCCTGGACTATATTCCGGACAATGTAACCCTGCTCCCAAATACATCCGGTGCACGTAATGCTGAGGAAGCAGTCCGTATCGCCAGACTTTCCCGCGAAGTCGGATGTGGCGACTTTGTAAAGATCGAAGTCGTTCATGATTCCAAATACCTGCTTCCGGACAACTACGAAACCATCAAAGCAACAGAAATCCTTGCAAAAGAAGGCTTTGTTGTCATGCCGTATATGTACCCGGATCTGAATGCTGCAAGAGCACTTGCTGATGCCGGAGCTGCCTGCATTATGCCGCTCGGCTCCCCAATCGGTTCCAATAAAGGGCTCAGCACAAAGGATTTCATCCAGATCCTGATTGATGAAATCGATCTGCCGATTATCGTTGATGCCGGAATCGGTCGTCCTTCCCAGGCTTGTGAAGCCATGGAAATGGGAGCTTCCGCTGTTATGGCAAATACTGCTATCGCAACTGCAGGAGATGTTCCTGCCATGGCAGAAGCTTTCAAGAAAGCCATTGAAGCCGGACGCAGCGCTTATCTTTCCGGACTGGGACGCACCATTGAAAGAGGCGCAAGTGCATCCTCACCTCTGACAGGATTCTTAGAGGATTAGGAGGTGCATGCAATGGAAAATTCACATATCAACGAAAGTATTTTAAGTGAGGAAATTCTGGAGGACCAGAAAAAGAACCGGATCGATCATATGACCTATCTTCCGGGTATGGAGGATATTGGTTCTGACGTAATGGATCAGGTAGTGAGTGCCATGAATGCTTATGATTATGACAAATATACGGAAGCAGATGTAAAGCGTGCTCTTGCACACGACATCCGTACACCGGAAGATTTTGCTGCTCTTCTTTCTCCTGCTGCTCTTCCGCTTCTGGAGGAGATTGCACAGGCTGCCCAGAAAGAGACGCGTAAGCATTTTGGCAACAGCGTTTATATGTTCACACCGATCTACATTGCCAACTACTGTGAGAACTACTGCATTTACTGTGGTTTCAACTGCCACAACAAGATCAACCGTGCCCAGTTAAATGACGAAGAGATTGAAAAAGAGATGGCTGCAATTGCCAGGACAGGACTTCAGGAAATCCTGATCCTGACCGGTGAAAGCCGTAATAAATCTACTGTCGAATACATTGGAAATGCCTGCAAGATCGCAAGAAAATATTTCAAAGTCATCGGTCTGGAAATTTATCCGGTTAACTCAGATGAGTATGCATATCTTCATGAATGTGGTGCAGACTATGTAACCGTTTTCCAGGAAACCTATAATTCCGATAAATACGAAACCCTGCATCTTGCCGGCCATAAGCGGATCTTCCCTTATCGTGTTAATGCACAGGAACGTGCACTGATGGGTGGAATGCGTGGTGTCGGCTTTGGCGCTCTGCTTGGCCTGGATGACTTCAGAAAAGATGCTTTTGCAACCGGATACCATGCTTATCTTCTCCAGAGAAAATACCCGCATGCTGAGATCGCGTTCTCCTGTCCGAGGCTGCGCCCGATCATCAACAATGACCGGATCAATCCGATGGATGTCCATGAGCCACAGCTTCTCCAGGTAGTCTGTGCTTACCGTCTGTTCATGCCCTTTGCAAGCATTACGGTATCTACCAGAGAATGTGCTCGTGTAAGAGACAATCTGACACAGATTGCTGCAACCAAGATTTCTGCCGGAGTCAGCACCGGAATCGGAAGCCATGTAGACGATATTGAGGATAAGGGAGATGACCAGTTCGAGATTTCTGACGGACGTTCCGTAGATGAGGTTTATCAGGCACTTCTTTCCAACAATATGCAGCCGGTTATGAGTGATTATATCTATGTATAGAGATCTTATTGCCGTAACAAACCGCCATCTCTGTTCCCGTCCTTTTACAGAACAGGTTACCCGTGTCTGCAAGCTACATCCGAAAGCTCTGATCCTGCGTGAAAAAGATCTGCCGGAAGAGGAATATTTTTCTCTTGCCCGGCAGGTGAAAGAAATCTGTGAACAGTTCGAAGTTCCGTTTATTCCGCATTTTTATCCAGCTGTTGCGAGAAAGCTCGGCTGTGACAGGCTGCATTTACCGCTTCCACTTTTGCTTGAAAATCCGAAAGTGGTTTCCAGCTTTCATACTATTGGGACTTCCATCCATTCTGTTTCTGAAGCAGTCGAAGCGGAAAAGCTGGGAGCTTCCTATCTCACAGCAGGACATATTTATGTTACCGACTGCAAGAAAGGGCTCCCGCCACGGGGACTTCCATTTCTGCAGAATGTATGCCAAGCTGTGCAGATTCCGGTTTATGGCATTGGCGGAATCAAAATTGATGAAGCACAACTGCACGAACTGAAAAATGCCGGTGCTGCAGGAGGTTGTGTGATGTCAGGGATGATGCACGTCTGACCGGTCATTCCTCAAAATAAAAAGGCACTATGCAGGGTAGCACATCAAACTGATATTGTCACCTTGCACAGTGTCTTTCTTTATTTCACCCGAAGCTGCACTTCTTTTCCAGCTTCTACTTTTATATCTCTGTCTGTCCGTACAATAATATGTTCATGGTTCATCGTTTCAATGTAATACTGCCTGTAAAATCCCAGAAATTCTTCCTGTCTTACAATTCCTTTCACAGAACCTTCTGCTACAAATTCCAGTTCCTCCGGTCTGCAGCATATCGTATTTCCCCGGATATCGGTAAACCGGTTCGATATTCCAAGAAAATCTCTTGCGAAATCATTCTGCGGATGCAGATATACCTCTTCCGGCTTTCCAATCTGAACCAGCTTTCCCTGATCCATAATAGCGATCTGATCTCCAAGAACCATTGCCTCTTCCTGGTCATGCGTTACAAAAACCATTGTGATCTCATATTTCTTCTGGATCTCCCGGATTTCTTCCCTCATTTTTACCCGGAGTTTCGCATCCAGATTACTAAGTGGTTCATCCAGAAGAAGTACCTTCGGCTTTGTGATCAGCGATCTGACCAGTGCAACTCTCTGCTGCTGTCCTCCGGAAATTTCCCCAATTGATGCCCCGGCATATTCTTCCATATCTACTATTTTCAGATATTCCATACCCATTTCTCTGGCTTCTTTTTTCCGGATACCGCGGAACTTCAGTCCGTATATCACATTTTCCAGGACACTCATATGTGGAAATAATGCATAGGACTGAAAAACAGTCGATACCGGGCGTTTTTCCGGGGCCAGTGTAGTGATATCCTGACCATCAACCAAAATCTGTCCTTTATCTGTTTTTAAAAATCCACTTATCATTTTGAGTGTTGTCGTTTTCCCACAACCGGATGCCCCTAACAGACACAACAGTTCTCCCTTTGGAAGGGAAAGTGATAAATCTTTTACTACTTCTTTTTCACCAAAACTTTTACTTATGTTTTTCAGTTCTAAATACACGTTTCTTTCGCCCTTTCCATGCAACAATTATCGAAAACAGCACATTTACTGAAATTGTGATCACAATAATAAATGTCGCAATCATAGATGCTTCTCCATACCGACCTGTGTTAATGCAATCAAATAATGTAAATACTGCAATCTTCTGTCCCGGTGTCACCAGGAAAATAACTGCTCCTGCCGTAACCATCGCACTTGTAAAATTATTGATAAATCCCGTTGCAAATGCCTGCTTTACATTCGGAAGAATGACATCTTTCATTACCAGAAATTTATTCGCTCCAAGATCCCGCGCTGCAGCATCAAGCTCTGTACTGATCTGCAAAAGAGAGGACGCCGAAGCCTTCGTTGTAATTGACATCTGTTTATAGATCATATTCAGAATGACGATGACCGCTGTTCCGGTAAGTTTTAGCGGCTCATGATTAAAAGCCAGAATATATCCGATTCCAAAACAACTTCCCGGAAGCATATACGGAAGTGTGATAATAAAATCCAGCACCCCGCCAAATTTTATTTTTCGTCTCTCGATATAATACGAAAGTAAAATACCGATCATACTTCCGACTATTGCTACGATAAGTGCATATTCCACACTCCGGATAAATGTATCCATATTTCGCTCCAGCAGGGCATCCAGATACATCGTTGTAAATGTAATTTTTCCGCGCAGGTTTCTGCTGAAGCTGTTCAGGAAGATAGATCCATATTCAAGAGTCATCATCACAAAAAAGATGCCCGCCCCCAGCCATACGACCATTGCAGACAGGCCACGAACCCGGAATGTATCTCCCGCTTCTACTGTCTTATTACTGTTTCCACTGATGACTTTTTCATTTTTCTGCATCAGATACCGATACAGGATAAAAACAAGAATCGTCGGGATCAGAAGCAGTACATTAAGCGCCGCACTCTTATCCAGTCTGGAATATCCGATTACCTGCATATAAATTTCGGTCGAAACTGTTTCAAAACGCCCACCTATCACAACAGGCGTTCCGAAATCAGCGATTGACCGGATAAACGAAAGCAAAAAGCAGCTGAGCAGTACCGGTTTCAATAATGGCACAACAATTCTCCATAATGTATAACCAGAGGAGGCTCCAAGGTCAAAGGAGGCCCGTACAAGCGACATATCCATCTTCCGAAGCATTCCGATAATCATCAGTGCATTTAACGAAGAAAAGAATAACGTCTGCATTACAACAACACCAAGCCATCCATACGGGTTCAGCGAAAGACCGAAAACTCCTTTTGTGATCAGACCGTTCCTTCCAAAAAGCTGGATATAAGCGAGCGAAGCAATAAACGGCGGCGAAACCATACTGATAAGTAAAATGGCTTCCAGAAATTTGCCCGGTTTCTTCCCTGCTGTCCATACGCAAATGGATACGAGCAGTCCCAGAATCGTTGAAAAGAATGCAGATAATACACCTACAAAAACACTGTTTTTTACAAGCAGCAGATTGTCACTGAAAATACTTTTGTAAACTTCTGTTGAAAATCCTTCTTCTCCCACAAAACTCTGTCTGATCATACAAAGAAGTGGATACAGAATAAAAATCAATACACCTGCTACCAGTACTGCCAATATGAAATAATCCAATATATTATAAAAATGGGCATCATAAAATGATGCCCGTTTTTCTCTAGGTTTTCTATTCTTCACCTTTATCTCCCATCAGAGTGCTCCACTTGTCAAGGATCTCTGTTCTCTTTGATCCGAACAGAGAAAGATCTTCTTTCATAAGCTGATCCTTGTCAAAGTTCAGTTCAAGTCCTTTCAAACTTGGTTTTACCAGAAGACACGTATTATTCTTGTCAATTTCAGCCATCATCTTCATGTTCTCATCATCAGAGAAGAACCATTCGATAAATGCTTTTGCAGCTTCTGTATTGTCTGCATTTGCAAATGCTGCAACGCCTTCCGGAACGTATGGCATTCCGTCTGAAGGATAGATTACATCAACATCTGCCTGTTCTTTCAGTTCATCCAGTGTACCATTGATATATGTGATACCAATACCAACTTCACCAGCTGCTGTCTTCGTACTTGGATCTGAACCACGTTTTGAATAGTAATCTACGTTCTTGTTAAGAGCTTCAAAATACTTCCATCCTTCTTCGTCTCCCTTTGTCTGAAGAAGAGCGTTTACTACTGCGTAGTTTGTTCCTGAGATAGCCGGGTTAGACATCAGGACTTCTCCCTGATATTCTTCTTTTGTAAGGTCATCCCATGACTTTGGAGCTTCGAGTCCTTTTTCTTTTAAAATATCATTGTTAACAATAAATCCTACAACAGTAACACCTTTTGAGAACCAGTAGTTATCACTGTCTTTGAATTCTGGTGCAAGTTCATCTGCTGCATCAAAATCTACTTTTTCAAGAAGGTTATTGTCTTTTGCATCCATAAATGCATCGATTCCGCCCCCGAACCACAGGTCAGCTGCAGGTGTTCCACCTTCTGCTTTAAGCTTTGATAAAACTTCTCCTGAAGACATGGAAATGAATTCGACCTTCGGTCCTACTTCTTCTGTAAACTTATCAAATAACGGCTGATAAGCATCCCCTGTTGTAACAACCTTCAGAGTTCCTTCCAGTTTCTTTGTCTCTTTGTCGTCTTTCTTGGTTTCTTCTTTTTTTGTAGTCTCTTCCTTTTTATCTGAGCTTCCACAGGCTACCATACCTGCTGCCATTGATACTGCAAGGAGAAGAGCTGCAAATTTTTTCATTTTTTTCATAGTGTTCCTCCCTTTAACATATCTCTGATATTATTCCGACATGCTTTTTACATTCTAGCACCAGATATTTTAATTTTCAAATTGTTTTTCTCTATAGGTAATCTATCTCATAGTTTTCATCTATATTTTTATTTTTATTTTCTATAAAAAGAAATGCATGTAGGATACTGCACTGTCTTTACCGGTTTATTCAGTAAAAGCATTTATATCCTACACGCACTTCTTTTTACTCTCTTTTATAATTATCCTGCCAGATGAAGCACTCCGATCAGCAGAATACCACACAGTCCATAGTAAGCTACAACCGCAACAAGGTCGTTGATGGTCGTAATAAGTGGTCCGGACGCTACCGCCGGGTCGATATTGATCTTCTTGAAGAACAGCGGAATCAGTGTACCCACCGCACCGGAAATTACCATTGCCACCATCAGAGACAGACCGATGCAGCCTGATACCGCATACGCGAACGCCCAGGTCTTTCCTTTGAAGAGTGCAATATAAAGTCCTAATACGAGGAATGACAAAATTCCAAGAATCGCACCATTTGAAAATGCGATCCGCATCTCTTTGAATACCAGTTCTACTTTCTGCTTTCCTGTCAGAGATTCATCCATCAGAACACGGATCGTTACCGCCAGTGACTGGGTACCGACGTTACCTGCCATGTCCAGGATCAGTGACTGGAAACACATAATGATTGTCAGCTGGCTTACTACCTGCTCAAATACACCTACAACAGAAGATACAACTGTTCCCAGTGCCAGCAAAACAAGCAGCCAAGGGAGACGTTTTTTCATGCTCTCTTTGAGTGGCTCTTTCAAATCTTCTTCTGCAGTCAGACCAGCGAACATCGCATAATCTTCACCCATCTCATCATCGACCAAATCTACAATGCTCTGGGATGTGATAACACCGAGAAGTTTATTATCGTTATCCAGGATCGGAATAGAATTTTCCGAATAATCTTTCAATTTTTCGATACAGTCATCGATCAGCTCGTGACCGTATACATATGGATATGATGTCACGATCAGATCATCAAGACGTGTATCCTGTCTTGCCGTGATCAGATCCTTCAGATCCATCGCACCGTAGAAGGTGTGATCCGCTGTCACCATAAAAATTGTAGAAATATTGTCATTTTTTGCTGCCTGACTGACAAGTTCGGTCATCGCCTGCTTTACAGTAAGATTCTCTCTGATCTCAATGTAATTCGTGGTCATTCTGGAACCGATCTCTTCATCATCGAATGCAGCAATAACTGCCATATCCTTTCTGGCTTCATCATCCATCAGCTCCAGCAAAAGAGCTCTCTTTTCTTTTGGAATCATCCGCAGTACATCTACAACCGCATCTGTTTCCATTCTGGAAAGAATTGCTGCTGCTTTCCGTACATCCATCTCATCCAGATATTCAGCTGCCTGCTTTTCATCGATATACTCGAAGATATCCGCAAGCATGTCCAGATTCAGAATCCGGCACAATTTCCGCCGCTCTGCAACGGAGAGATCCGGGAATACATCTGCAAGGTCATTCTCATGGTAGTCTTCCAGTTTGTTTCTCATAATTCCCGGAGAGGCATTGCTTCTTACAATGCCCAGGATCTCAGCTCTGTAGTCCTGGTAGTCCTGATAATCCTGTGTATTTTCCATAACTTTCGCCCTCCTTATCCTTTTTCCAGCACAAAAACATGCAGAATCAAAGTCTAAAATTCTCCACATTTTTGTCTTTCATACAATATTCAATTATGAATGTCAATACGGGAAAACAGGATAAGAAATGCTATACGAACAAACAGAATGAACTGCTGCCATTTTCCCATCCTGCGTATATACTTCGCCCATGACTATCACAACTGTCCATTCTGTTCACCTGCCTTTTGTTTGAATTTGATTAAGAAGTTTTCAACTTCCTACGCTATTATAATACCTTAGTCTACAAAATTCAAACCTTTCTGTTTATAAAATTATTTTTTTATCAACTTTTTTCTTGTTTTTAACATTTACATCATTTTATGATTTTTTTGCCCTCTTCATTTCCCACTCGTATTTTATTTATGCATCCGATCTCGCATAAGAATTCTTCATCTGATTGCTCAGTTCGTACAAAACCTTGGACAATGTATCCGAAGTTTCCTTCTTCACCATCTTCGCAATCTCCCGGTTCGCTTCCCGTTTGATCTGCATACGCTTTGCTATATCACTTTCCTTCGTAAGATCGTCATCATACCGGTTTATGATCTGATGTGCCTTTGCCATCACATGTTCCTGGTAACGCTCAATATGGAAAATAGACTTTTTATAAGAAGCATCTGCCATCGCAGCGATCATTCTGCTTGACCAGTAGAAGTTCTCTGTTGAAACTTCCCCTGTCGTATTTGCAAAATATTCCGGTGTCTCATCAATATCTGCATAGAATGGAGCCATTACATTAAATGCATTGGATGCAAATGCCACCCATTCAATTGCGCGTGAATCTTCCGGCTGCTCCGGTCTCATCTGGATCAAAGACATAAAATCATTTCGATTGATACCAATGGAACGATATGCACCATTCATTGATTTGTCCCCGTAAGCTCCATACGGATCATAAGGTGTTCCCTGATAATGTGAAGACAGAACATATTTTACATCTTCTACTGTAACCTTCTTTTCCGGAACCATACACCACGGAATATCATCGGATACTGGTGTATAATCTGCATCCGGCCCGTCCCAGTTGTATGAATTTGGATTCAGGTAACGTTCCATAAACCAGGCTCTCGGTGTATTGTATACATGATCCGAATCATCATGGCTTCCAAAAGTATCTCTTGGATTTAAGGTTCCATCCATGGATGGGTTCAGATGATATTTCTCAATGAATTCCTTCATATCCGGAGAACACATATAATTTTTCTGCTCACCAAGTGCATCTTCCAGATCAAATTCATCCATTCCAAGCTGGTTCGGCATTACCACATAAACCTCATCCGGCACTTTTCTGGCAATCCAGTGATGTCCGCCGATTGTTTCCAGCCACCAGATCTCATTTACATCCGCGAATGCAATTCCATTCATCTCATAAGTACCATATTTCTCGAGAATACTTCCAAGTCTCTGCACGCCTTCTCTTGCGCTGTGGATATAAGGAAGCACGATATATACAATATCCTCTTCCCCGATTCCACCTGCAATTTCTTCCTGGTCGTCTGACTTCGGCTGATATGTAACCAGCGGATCCGCTCCAAGCACACGTGGATTGGATGTGATCGTTTCGGTTGCTGTCATTCCTACCTGCGCTTCATTTACCCCGCTTGCCGCCCAGATTCCTTCCCCCTTGACTGCGTTCGGCATGGCGGTATAACGCATCGGATTCTCCGGTAATTCTATTTTCACATGCGAAATCACCGATTCATATACCTTCGGCTGATCCTCCGGATGGATCACCACAAATTTTTTCGGCATATAAGCGCCTGACGGTGAATCATCATTCCTTGCGATCATCGTAGAGCCGTCATACGATGCCTTTTTTCCAACCAGTATTGTTGTACAAGCCATTTTATTTTCCTCCTGTTATCTCCTGACAAAATTTTTTTCGTCTAATTGAAATTATAGAATCATTCCTTCTTTTTGTAAACCACCGGACAATTTGTTTGTATGTTAAATTTTTCGTAGACGAATTCGCAAAAACAAGGTAAAGTAATTTTATAAACTTTACACTTTACTTGAGAGGAATTTCCTTATGAATAATGACAAGGATCATGCAACTTTATATGCTGAGCTGGAAGCCGAACGTTTTATGACAGATCAGATTTCCCTGCTTCATGAAGCAGAGGATCTGGCTGACAGTATCAATTTTATGCTCAAATCGATCGGAGAATTTACAGACGCCGACCGTGCTTATGTATTTGAAACCAGTGAAAATCATACTTCTACCAATACTTATGAGTGGTGCGCCGCAGGAGTCACCCCGCAGATCCGGAATCTGCGTGATATTCCTTTTGAAAGTATGCCAAAATGGATCGAGGTTTTTCTTCATGGTGAAAATATTCTGATCGAAGATCTGGAGGCTTACCGTGAATCTATGCCTCTGGAATATGAACTGTTAAAAGTTCAGAACGTTTCTACCCTGATCGCCTTTCCTATTTCTGTACACGAAAAGCTGATTGGTTTCGTTGGCGTAGATAATCCGGATATGGAGAAATCCAGCCTGATCCACCGCCTGCTGTCCCTTCTTGGAAAATATGTCGGAACCATGATCAAAGATCATAAGAATGAGCAGATGCGCCTGGAGGTTGTTGCCTCCAAATCCCGTTTGGATTATCAGCTGGAGATGGACGAAATTCTTCGTGGCGCACAAATCGGTATCTGGACGCTTGAGATGGATGGCGTTAAAGCTCCCAGGCTGCACCCAAATCCTACAATGTGTACTCTTCTTGGTGTGTCACAAGAGATGTCTCCTGAAGAAGTTTATCAGTTCTGGTATCACAGGATTCCTCCCAAATACGTAACCCCGGTGCTTGATTATGTGCAAAAAGTCATTCACGAAAGTTACTCAGAAATCACATACCCATGGAATCATCCGTTACTTGGACAGATCTGGATACGATGTGGCGGTATCCTCTATCCGGATTATAAGGGAAATGGCATATGCATCCGTGGATACCATCAGGATGTCACCCGTAATATCGAAAATGAACGTAAATATCAGAACCTGACCGCTGCAACCAGTCAGATTTATCATGCAATTTACCATATCGATCTAATTCAAGACCGGATTGAAAAGCTTGCCGGTGCCAACCAGAACTATACACCGACCGGAGTTGTCACTTCCGCCACTGCGCAGTTAAACGATATCCTTGAGAAACTGGTTGCACCGTCACATCACGAGATCATGCAGTATTTCTTTGATCTGACAACGGTAAATGACCGGCTGCACGGAAAGCTTTTTATAAGCCGGGAGTATCCATCTCCACAGGGGATCTGGCGCCGTGCCACCTTTATCGTCCAGAACCGCGACACTGATGACGATGTTACAGAAATTCTTTATGTAACCCAGATCATCGATGATTACAAGCAGAAAGAACTGGCTTACCAGCAGGAGCTGGTTAAGGCGGTCGAATCCGCAAATCAGGCAAATACAGCCAAGACCGACTTCCTCAGCCGGATGTCCCATGATATCCGCACCCCTCTTAACGGAATTCTTGGAATGCTTGATATTGCACAGAAAAATGAAACAAATCCCAAAACACTGCTGGAGTGTCATGAGAAAATGCGTACTGCTGCTTTTCACTTAAAAGCTCTTGTCAACGATGTCCTGGATATGCAGCGGATGGAAACAGACCGGTTCTTCCTTGAACAGATACCATTCGACATCCGTGATATCCTTGACAATTGCTGGAGTATGCTGGAAGCACAGGCTTCCCGGCTTGATATCACTCTGAAAAAAATAAAACCGGGCAGTTTAAAATATCCTTATCTGATCGGAAGTCCATTACATATCCGTCAGATTTTCATGAATCTTTTAAGCAATGCAATTAAATATAATAAGCCCGGTGGTTCGATCTCTGTACACGCAGAGATCATCAGGCAGGTCCACCAGAATATTATTTACAAATTTATAATTTCTGATACCGGTATAGGTATGAGTCCGGAATTTCAGAAGCATATTTTTGAACCTTTTGCACAGGAAGATACCGGTGCCAGGACGATTTACAAAGGAACCGGGCTCGGTATGACGATCGTTCACAGACTGGTACAGGAAATGGGCGGTACGATCCAGCTGAAAAGTGAAAAAAATGTCGGCTCAACTTTTACACTGATCCTGCCATTTACCATTGACGAGCACCAACCTTCTGCCTCTGAGGAAACTGCCACTGATACTCCGGCAGATTTCTCGGATCTTCATATCCTTGTTGTAGAGGATAATGAACTAAACCTTGAGATTGCTGTTTTCTCTCTGGAAGCCGCAGGACTTAATGTATCCACAGCTATCAACGGACTGGAAGCCGTCCGGCTTTTTGAAAAATCAAAACCATATGAATACGACATCATTCTTATGGATATTATGATGCCGGTTATGAATGGTCTGGATGCCACAAAGGCGATCCGCGGACTTTCCCGCCCTGATGCCACAACGGTTCCAATCATTGCCCTCAGCGCCAATGCATTTGCGGAAGATATCCAGAAGTCGAAGAATGCCGGAATCAATGAGCATCTCGCAAAGCCACTGGAAATGGATAAGGTGTTGGAGGTGATTGCATCGTATTGCAAGTAGCAGAAAGGCACAGACACTCTCTATGCATTGCATATTCTTTCAGAATTTCTGTTATAAAAAATCGGATTATCAGGCAATCTGTCATTTTCCTGATAATCCGATTTTTATTTTACTTACATCTTAAATGCTTCTTTTATACTGTCATAATGCAGAAATTTTCCGTCTGCCGCAAATGCCTTAATTTCATCTAATGTTGCAAACATATAGCCATCCGTCTCTGCCTCCTGAAGATGGAGATCTTTTTCATCAATATCCATCACGAAACGATACACATCTACAAAATAATTATCTCCTTCCCCCGGATTTTCTCTCTTGTAAGTGAAAAGATAGCCTCCATCAGCCTGACTTGCGTCCAGTCCTGTCTCTTCTCTGACTTCTCTTAACACCGCGTCATAAGATGCCTCTCCTGCCTGAGCTGCACCGCCGGATACCTCCCACCAGCCAGGTGCCCAGGCTTTCGTCATTACCCTTTTAGTGATCAGAAATTTTCCGTCTGTTCTTGCTACAACTCCAAGAACGGTAAGATGGTACTCCCCGTCCTTCAGACACCAGTCATTGCGCTTCATCGTTCTTCCTGTTGGTTTCTTATCTGCATCATAAATATCCCATAATTCCATCGTCTGCATCTCCTGTCCGTCTTGTCTGTAGTTTCTTATGCCATTATAATATGTCTTTTAAGACTTCACAATCCTTTGCAAACGAAAAAATCATTTTGCAAAATATTATTTGCAATATTCATCAACAGATTCTCGCCGCCATCCAGTTTCTTCTTGTCCCCCGCCTCTCTGTAAATCCTACAATATCTTTCAGCAGAATAATCAGTTCAAATCCACTCCGATACGGATAATCCCTTCCCCAGATGTGGACGATTCCCTGAAACGAGGCAAACTCTCTTCCCATCACCTTTAACCAGAAGATTGCTGCGTGCCCCGATTTTTTCATCTGTTCCATGTCCGGCACGTTCCCAGTCTCCAGATAACGTCTTCTTTTCTGACATCGTCTGACCTGCGCTTTTCTCAGCAGCACGCCATTTTGTTCACAGGTTTCATCCAGATACAGCAAAAGCCCGTCAAATCCTGTGAAATTGATCTGTGCATCCTCTCTTTTGGCATCCTTCCAGTACAGAATATTTCCGGAGGGCGTTTTCCCTGTCTCCCAATACATTCGGATGAAGAAAAGCTCTCCGATATGCCGGTTATCTTCCAGTGACCGGCTGTCTGTTTTTTCAGCAAATACTGCCTGCATGTTTTATCCCCCTCATTTGTCTATAAACCTCTTCTTTTTCTCTTCCTTTTTCTATGCACGATCACACCTGCCACAAACAGATTCAGTCCGATCACAGCATACCATCCCCGATAAGATTTCTCTCCTGTCCGGATCGGCTCCGCTTTCTCCGTCACCTCACAGCGTACGCCCCGCACCAGAAGCCGTTTTGTATTGATACCGTAAGGCGTACATGTCAGTAATGTGCAGTAATCCTTCTCCTTATCCAGCGCAAGCAGTTCTGTTTCTTCCGGTTCTACAATATCGATCCGATCGATTCGATAGAAAAGCGTCCGCCGGAGCACTGTTATTTTAAAATAGTCTCCCACCTTCAGCTTATCCAGATCTGAGAAAAGTTTCGCCCCCGGCAGTCCTCTGTGGGAAGAAAGCACCGCATGTGTTCCCTTTCCGCCTATCGGGAAACTGCTTCCTTCCACATGTCCTGCGCCATTGCAGATTGCGAAATCACCCGTTCCATGGTAAATCGGAAGTTTCAACCGGATTGCCGGAATTTCCAGATATCCCATCACACCGTCAGATGTCATATTCAAAAGTGCTCCATAACTATCAGCATTTTTGTCATTCGGCACTGGGTTATTCTGTTTCAGAAGCATCACATTATACGCTCTTGTCTGTGCGATCATTTCCTCTTCCTTCCTGGCATCCAGCTTCTCCACTGACCTTTCATATCCATCTACCACCCTGCTTTGCCGACCGGCATTCCAGATCTTTCCGACTTTTGGATAGAGCATGACCGCGATTCCCGCAAGAAGGATTCCTGTCCATATAAAAAAGAAAAGTCTTCCCCTTCGTTTCGGCTCATTCACTATCATACAATTCGTTTTCGTCTTTTTGTATTCAACAGGACAACTCCTGCAACAATTGCAATCAGTACTCCACTGACCGTAAAGATCATTTCACCTGTTCCACCTGTCCCCGGAAGAAGTTTTCCTGATTTATTTACAACAACTTTTACCTTTGCTGCAAAATTTTCATTTGTATAAGTTACCTTTGTCTCAGTCTCGCTTTCTGTAACATTTCCGTTTTCATCAAGATATGTGCTGGCGTCCGTCCTTGTCGCCCTGACCTTTTCGGCACTTACCAGAAATGACTCTGTCAGCTTGTTATATCCTTCTGGTGCTTTTGTTTCTGTAACCCTGTAATCACCCATCTTCAGGCCTTTGATCACCACAGTTCCATCACTTCCGGCTTTCACCTTTCCGGTTCCGGTCTGTCCGCCTTTTACAGTATACACACCGCTTTCTTCTTCTGCCTGAACCGGGAACGGCACTTCAAATTCCACTCCGGTAAGCGCCTCTCCTTTTTCATTGACCTTCTGGATCACAACCGCATAAGTATCTGTTGTTGTAGAATCCTCTATCGAGCTTTTTCCCGGTTCCTCTGTCGTATAATTCCATGAAAATCTGGCACTGTTCTTATTTCCTTCCCCGTCGATCACTGCTTTATCATTTAACACAGCCGTATAATCAATGGTAATTCTTGCCCCGGTATCATAAAGATTTTTCCAGCCACCCTCTCCTTCATCCGCTGCCCAAGGGATCGTAACCGGGAAAGTTGTATTTTCAAACTGTTCCAGCGGTTCTTCTTCAATCATCACAGATGTGATCTTCGCTGCATCAAATCCGTCCGGAAGAGTATCTTCAACGATGAATTCCTTGATCTGCTTGTCTGCAACATAATTCGAGGTGTTGATCTGTAAACGGAAATGAACCGTTTCACCGATACTGACATTGTTTTCCTTTACCTGTTTACCATCGTCAAGTACAATACTTTTCCCTCCGGCATTCCCGTCATTCTCCGGAGTCCACTGCGGCTCCTTACTGTTTTTGTCCACGATCTGCGCGTCTTTTGCAACACTCGTTACCATGATCATACCGCCATCTTTTAAAGTGCTGGTGACATAATAGTAGCCGTATGGAAGACCAGTAAATTTTAATATAGAACCATCTGATGTCACACTCGATATTTCTGTACCATTTTTCTTAATCCATTCAATTGCACCTTCGGATAATTGTTCTTTTGACTCTGGCCGATAAGCTTCCTCTTTTGTAAATACATTCCCTGCAGAATCTTTCTCAAAATACGGATTATCAACAAGATTCTTTCTGGTATACGCCACTGAAGTTCCATCAGCATTTACTTTCGCATCAAACACCTTGTAAACTGAATACACCACTCCTTTTGATGCATTCGCTATCGTCAGACTTCCAAGCCCTCCTACCCCTGAATCTTTTTCCTGTGCAAACGCCGTCGCCGACATCCCCACCATCGTTACCGCCATTACCAAAACGGATAACAGCCTTCTCAATTGTCTCATTCTTTTTCCTCTCTTTCTTTTTATTTTCGGATCCTTTCCCCATTCTACACATCTATACAACCGGTTTTCGTTTCTTTTCCGTCCAAAAAACGTTTCTTTTTCATCCTTTTTTCGTTTCTTTTAGAAAATCTTTTGGGCTATTCAATTTTTATTCCTTTTACAGCAGACATTCATAATCAAAAAACTGTACAAAGAATGTGTAGTCCAATAGAATCTCTTCAAAAAAATCGGGAGGCTGTCTGATAACAGTCTCCCGATTTTTACTATATTCCCCATTATTCTTTTTGATTCAGCAACGTTCCCAAAGTGTTTTCCGCCCAGCTGTAATTCGTCATATACGCTCCTTTGAACAGCTTTTTATGTTTTTCCTCGTCCTCCAGGTAGTCATACAGATCACACTCCACATGCTCTGTACGGATACGGCTCTCCTGATTTACCCGATGCAGGACCCTTTCGATTCCGTATGCATTTAACGTTCCCCGAAGCTCTTTTACCACTTTGCGGAATTTATCTTTTATTCTTTTTTCTGTACATTCATCCTCCCATAAATAACTGATCGCATCCCCCGTCGTCACAAATCCTCCTCTTCTGTCAACCAGAAGTGCCAACAGTTCTTTGGCTTTCTTACATGAAAAAGGAATCGTTTCCCCATCCACAAAAATATCAAAATAACCGAATGTGCGGATTACAATCCTTTTCCCTTCCATCTTTGTCAACTCACTGTACATTCTCTTTTCCCCCTTCATTTAATGAGAATCTTTATCATCATACACTATCCAAATGAGCAGACTCAACATTCCATGCTAAAACATTACTTTCGTAACTTTTCCACACTATTCGATATTTCACTTTAACACTCTCTTCTTCTGAAATCTTTCATCTTTTTTCCATCTAACGCTGCATATTCCAGAACATCATCTGTGTTATATACAAGCTTTAATGAGAAAAACGGCTGCTCATTTTCAAGGAGTTCAAAAAAGATCCGATCCCCTTCCCATAATTCCAGTTCTCCGATTTTAGACTTTTCTACCCATTCCAGTTCCCCTTCATCACACGCAATCGGTGTTCCTGTAAAACCGTCTGCCGTATAAAGTGACATATATTCTACTACATCTTCGCCATATACAAAGGTTACAATCCCACGATATCTCCAGGATGTCAGCGTGTATCCTGTCTCTTCCCATACCTCACGAAGAAGACATTCCTCCGGGCTTTCCCCTTTTTCAAAATGACCACCTACTCCGATCCACTTGTCTTTATTGATATCATTTTCTTTGACAGTCCGGTGAAGCATCAGATATTTTCCATCCTGTTCAATATAACAAAGTGTGCTTAATTCTACCATTTTACGTTCCCTTTCATACACAAAATATTTTATGAAAATTATAATCTATCTTCTAGTATTTCTCAACTGCCATGACCTGGTTACTGTTCACTCCCGTGTCAATCACTACCCTGATTGGCACGGAGGATGCACATTTTATCTTGAATGGCATCTCGCCCATCGCCAAAGGCGATTTAAAATGGCGAGATGCATTGCTGGTCACAGATACTGTGAACAGTAACATGACCTGTCTTTTTCCACCATTCCTCTTTCTCTTTAATTGCAAATATTGTCAGCAAATAGTATAATGATGTTTAAGGATTGCGGAAATTGCGTAGCAATAGAGCAATCCGGTTACATCAGTAAGTGGCAAAATTTACTTTTGACACTCACATCGTATAATATCTTCAAATAGACCAAAATTGTAGATAAGGAGTCTCTGTTTTGACAAAAGAAAACTATAAAATAAGCAAAATCCAGATCGGATTTTACTATCTTCTGATGTTCCTGATACTTATCTGGTTTCTGGTAATACAATTCACAGGAATTAACAATCACAATGCCAGAATCCAATCCAGCGACATCACATATCGTGGTACTTTTACCTGGATTCACTCCGATGGAAGCAAAGAACAGATTGCCGTCCCCGGACATTACAATGTTCCTGCGAAAGAGACTATGGTCATTACCACAACACTTCCTGAAAATTATACACAAAGTTCGCTGGCTCTACGTTCCTCTCTGCAGGATATCCGTTTCTATATTGACGGAGTGCTTCGCACTGAATACTCAACCAAAGACCAGCGACTAACTGGGAAAAATTCTGCCAGCTGTTATGTTTTCTGTCCTACTTCAGCAGCAGATGCAGGAAAAGAACTCCGTATTGAGCTGACTACCAATACCTCTAACTATTCCGGTGTAGTCAATGAGATCTATTCCGGAGACAAGAGTGATATCTGGGAATATATTTTTGAATCTTACGGGCTTGAGACTATTATTGCTTTCTTCATCTTGTTCGCCGGTATCATTACCATCCTTTTCAGTATCGCACTCGGAATTGTCTATGACAGAAAATTTGATATGGAATATCTTGGATGGTGCATGACCATGGGTGCTGTATGGATGCTCGGCGAATCCAAACTCAGACAGCTTATTGTTCCGAATCCATCTGCACTGGGGACTTTATGCTTTGTGATGATCATGCTCGTTCCGATCCCGGTACTTTTTTATGCAGATCTCATTCAGCAGGGTCGTTATAAAAAGCCTTACTTTTACCTTGGCTGTGCGGCATTTGGTAACTTTTTGATCTGTCTGGTTCTTCATCTGACTGGCACTGCTGATTTTATCGAAACTCTGCCGGGCGCCCATGTGATTCTTGCAGTCACCTTCCTTCTGGTTTTCCTGACTTTCTGTCTGGATATGCGAAAGAAAGAATATCGAAAAAACAAACTGGTACTGATTAGCCTGATCATTGCAATGCTTGCCATCGCCATCGAATCCATTTCTACATATTTTGTAGTTTTGATTTCCGGTCTTTTTATTGGTGTCAGCATGTTGATCCTTCTTTTCATTAGCATTATCCGTACAATAAAGAATTTGCATACCATTGAAATGCATCGTCAAAAAGAGGAGCTTTTGAAACGTAAGCGGCAGATGGAAAAGATTTCCTTACAGATGATGCAGACTCTCTCTACAACCATCGAGGCAAAGGACGAATACACCAGAGGGCATTCCCATCGTGTTGCAGAATACTCTGCACTGATTGCGCAGGAAATGGGTTGGAATCGCTCTGAAATCGTCAATCTCCGACATGCAGCTCATCTGCATGATATCGGAAAAGTCGGCATCCCTGATATTATTTTAAACAAGCCATCCAGACTGACAAACGAAGAGTACGCTGTTATTAAGGAACATACGGTTATCGGCGCTGAGATTTTGAAAAATGTTTCGATCATCAATCATGTAACCGAAGTCGCCCGTTCTCATCATGAGCGTTATGATGGCCATGGTTATCCGGACGGTCTAAAAGGGGAAGAGATTCCGATCCATGCGCGGATCGTTGCTGTTGCCGACAGCTATGATGCAATGAATTCCCGCCGTATTTACCGTAATTCTCTTCCAAAAGAAACAATTTATGAAGAAATACGCAAAAACAGAGGAACTCAGTTCGATCCTGAAATCGCAGATATTTTTCTTAGACTGTTAGATGAGAATCGTCTGACGATCACAGATACTTATCTGGAAATTGATGACGAGCCGGTTCTTCCTGGCATGGAATTTGAAATCAGCAACTTCATTTCCAATGTTATGAATACGATGAAGAGCCAGGAAGAAGCAGAAAATTTTGATCTTCTTACCGGACTCCCTATGCGAAATACCGGTCAGAAAATGATTGCACGGCTGATGCAGGAGCACAATGGCTGTCTGATCTTTATGGATATGGATAATCTGAAAAAGATAAATGATATCTACGGTCATAAAGCCGGAGACCGTGCACTGAAAGCACTTGGAGTTCTCCTCTCCGAGCATATCGGAAATTTGGTTGGCTGCCGGCTTGGTGGCGATGAATTCCTTCTTTTTGTACCGGATGCCGGTAAAAATGAAATAACCGAGCTTATGGAAACTCTGTTTTCCCGCTTTGATTCCGAGAAGAAAAAAGATCTTGAGATCCGTGTTGCATCCATTTCTGCCGGACTTTGCATGTGTACCAAGGGAGATTCCTTTGACGAGTGTTCTTCCAAAGCAGATAAAGCACTCTATTATGTCAAGCAAAACGGAAAACACAACTTCTTTTTCTATCAGCAGATGGGCAATACCGTATTCCCGGTTTCCAGCGTGGCAAAAGATCTTTCCCTTGTGGCAAAAGTACTTCGCAACAGCGGAAACTATTCCGGAGCACTTAATCTTAATTACCGTGAATTTTCTAAGATTTATGAGTACATCAACCAGCTTGGAGAGCGACATAAATACCATTGTTTCCTGGTCATGGTCACAATGGAAACCACTCCGGATTCTATGATGTATATCGAAAATATTGAACAGGCACTGGAATACATGGAGGAAGCGATCCGTCACAAGATCCGTAAGATTGACGTGTGTACACGGTATAGTGCCATGCAGTATCTGATCATTTTATTTGAACCAGATGAAAGTCAGATTCCAAAAGTTATGGACCGTATTTTTATTCAGTATTATAAACTGTACGATAAACACAATTTCATTCCGAAGTATGAATATCTTCCGGTGAATGAACACTCAGAGGAAACAAATCCTCAAAACACTTCAGATCACCTTAACCAAAATATCCATCCAGTATAGGAATTTTACTACCTGAGACTTTTATCTGCTGTGAAATGCAATTTTCCAAACTTATTAAAAAATGAGGAAAACAACCGGTTTTCACTTCGGTGTTCTCCTCATTTTTCTGTATTACTTGTTTATTCTTTTCTTCCTCTGACCTTTCCGGTCAGCAGTGCCACCACGATCACTGGGCCTGTAATGATTGTCTATAGAAATCCTAACGAAATTTTTCGACTGTTTTCGAGATTGCTGTTTCAACAGACTTATGCTACGATATCCATACGCAAACAAACTTCTTCTTGTTTGCAACCTTATCTATTCAACCCAATCTCATTTTCGGAGCCAGTTTCCGGCAACTTTTTCCGACAATGAACGACAACTGAAAATATCCGGATTGAGATCGCCTCTTTTACATATTTCCGTCATATGTTAATATACTCATATAGACTTTCTCCTTTCGGAACATTTTTACCTAATGAAAGGAGAAACAAATGAACAAAAGAAAAGAATTCTCAAAACTTAACCTGTTGGACAGATTTTTATTCGATGAAGCAATGGAAGATTCGGAGAATATGAAAACGGTACTGGATATTATTCTGGGGCAGGATATCCCACTTAGATTGCCACCACATTCTGAAAAAGAAATGCGGACTTTTCCGGATAACCGGCAGGTCCGATTAGATGTCTATGCATGGGATGACGATGATACTGTGTACGATACAGAAGCGCAGAAGGAAGATACAAAGAATCTTCCCAAACGCAGCCGCTTCTATCAGGCGGTACTGGACAGTAATCTGCTGCCACCTGGAAGTGTCGATTTCAATAAACTAAATCGTGCTTTTATCATTCTGATCATGCCCTTCGATCCATTCGGAAAAGGATTTTACAAGTATACTTTCCGAATGAAATGCGAAGAATGTCCAGATCTTGATCTGCAAGATGAAGCAACACGTATTTTTCTAAACTGCCATGGCACGCATCCTGAAATGGTATCACCGGAACTGATAGAGTTACTTCATTACATGGAAAAATCAACGAATGAGGTCGCGGGTTCGTGCACAAGCCAGAAGATTAAATTGCTCCATCAGAAAGTCTGTCAGATCAGGTCGAACAAGAAAATGGAGGCGAAATTCATGCGCGCATGGGAAGAAAGAGAAATAGAACGTCAAAAAGCCTTTGCTGAAGGTGCGGAAGCTGGAATCGAGACCGGAAAAACTCAAGGAAAAAATGACCTTTTAAAAAGTCAGGTCAAAAAGAAATTAGAAAAAAAATATTCCAAAGAACAAATCGCAGATATGCTGGAAGAAGATGTCGCAACCATTGAAGCAATTATTAACGAATTACAATAGCTAAATGCCGGTCAGAAAGAGAAAAACTATCACTGATATCTTTTCCTGCATACCAGATCACGACAGCAAGAGATCCCTGCACCATTTACGGCACAGGGATCTCTTTAATCTCTTTCCGTTCCATTCCAATTAGCTAGAAGCACTCCAGAAATATTTCCAGAATCTCCTCATGTGTCATCTTCTTATAACTTCCATCCACCAGATAACAAGAATCCGCAATCTCTTTCAGATCCTCTTTTTTCTCCACACCTACTTCCCGAAGTGTTGTCGGAAGTCCGATCTCTCTGATAAAATCAGCCAATGCCTCTACGCCAGCTTCAGCCATCTCTTCATCGGTACGACCATTTCTCGGAATCTTCCATACATTTTCCGCAAAGCGGGCAAATTTCTTTGCGCCTGCCTGACAGATATGCCGATAATAAACCGGATGCAGCACAGCAAGTCCACATCCATGACTGCAGTTGGTATAAGCACTGATCTGATGCTCCATCTGATGGCATTCAAAATCACATTTTTTGCCAAGCTTGATGATCCGGTTCTCTGCCATGGTAGACAGCCACATCAGATTACTTCTTGCTGTATAATTCTCCGGATTTACCAATGCCGCACGAAGGCTTGTTATCACGCCGCGCATCAGAGCTTCCGAAATATCATCCGATACGTTATCCTCGTCCGGCTCACTGAAATAAGTCTCCATAACGTGAGACAGGATATCAAAGCTTCCTGCCACCATCTGTTTTGTCGGAACTGTATAAGTATAAGTCGGATCCATTAATGCAAATTCCGGATTGCATTTCGGGTAATCCCGGTCTGTCTTGATCATGACCTCTTCATTGGTAATGACTGCTCCCCCGTTGCACTCGCTGCCTGTTCCGGACGCTGTTACGATCACGCCAAGTGGCATCGGTTCAAAATCCACAACACCCTTCTTCGCCCAGTACTCATCCCACACATCTTTCTCGCTGACCGCTGCCATGGAAATTGCCTTGCTGCAGTCCATAACCGAGCCACCGCCGACTGCAAGGATCCAGTCCACCTGTTTTTCCTTTACCAGCTTTGTGCCTTCCAGCACCTTCTTATAAGTCGGATTTTCCATAATCCCCGGAAATTCTATGATTGTTTTCCCTGCTTTTTCAAGTGCCGCTGTGACTTCCTCATAAACTCCATTTTTCCTGATCGAGCCACCGCCATAGGCAAGCAGAACCTTATCCCCATGCGCCGCAGCGATTTCCGGCAGATACTCGCCGACACATCCTTTCCCGAAATATACTTTCGTTTTATTTTCAAAAATAAAGTTATTCATCTTTTTTCTCCTTTATGTAATTTAAGCAAAATATGTTTCGGCAGATTTTCTTTTTCAATGATCCATTCCGAAACATCCCTCTTTTACCACAGATACTTATATTATAGTCCCTGAAAAAATTTATCGTCAATATCTTTCCGGTTTATGCACATTTATGCACATTCCAAAATGGAACCCACAATTTTCCCGAAGTACTTCTTTACATGGTTTTCCATGCTATCATGTAGTTTATACAGGTTTCTCGTTACTGTTCACAGTACCTGTGACCAGCAACGCATCTCGCCATTTTAAATCGCCTTTGGCGATGGGCGAGATGCCGTTCAAGATAAAACGTGCATCCTCCGTGCCAATCAGCGTAGTGATTGACACGGGAGTGAACAGTAACGTTTTCTCGCCAGCAGTTTTTAATCAATTGCAAAAAAACATGCAAAATAAACAGATATATGGTATTATAGAAAGCAAAAAACAGAAAGTACAGGAGGGTTAACATATGTATATTACATGTCTGGATGTCGAAGGAGTACTTGTACCGGAAATCTGGGTTGCATTTGCAGAAGCAAGCGGAATTCCGGAACTGAAAAGAACCACAAGAGATGAACCTGATTATAACAAACTGATGCGTTGGAGACTGGATACTTTAAAAGCTCATGGTCTCGGAATCAAAGAAATTCAAGAAACAATTTCCAAGATTGATCCGCTTCCGGGCGCAAAAGACTTCCTGGATGAGCTACGTTCCTTCACCCAGGTAATCCTTCTCAGTGATACCTTCACCGAATTTGCAATGCCGCTCATGGAAAAGCTTGGTCATCCGACGCTTTTCTGCAACAGTCTGGAAATTGCAGAAAATGGCGAAATCACAGACTTCAAGATGCGTGTGGAAAATTCCAAACTAACAACCGTAAAGGCACTGCAGTCCATCGGATTTGAAACGATCGCAAGTGGCGATTCTTACAACGATCTGGGTATGATCCAGGCAAGTAAGGCAGGATTCTTATTCCGTTCAACCGACAAGATCAAAGCGGATTACCCGCAGATTCCGGCCTATGAAACCTATGAAGAGCTGCTTGGCGCAATTAAAGACGCGATAAAATAAAAGATAATTGCCATGGCGACATGCGTAGAGAAACCTTACCGTTTTTCAGTTTTTACGTCTGAAAATTGGTAAGGTTTTTTTACAACTATCTCGTATACATGGTTTCTTCTTCTCCGTCATCGCCACCAGGATTTATCGTGCCGAGCTGATTCCAGTCCAAAATAACGGAATCAGTAAACGCATTGATGACAAGACCAGTTAATGTATATTGTGATCTCTTTGCCATATCCATTACATCAGAAAAGCGTAAAAAACTTTCATTCATAACCTTTTCGCAAATCTGACCACTCAAAAGCTCATTTGCTTTTCCTTCTATCCTCGAAATAGTCCATGGTTGTTCGAATAAAAATGTGCGCAATGATGCAATATATCGGGTTTCTCCTTTACAATCCGAAAAAATCTGCTTCTTCGCGCTTTATCATTCCAGATTTTACAATTGATCCATCGTATTTCCATCGGAAGAAGTTCTTCAAAAAAATCTTTTTTCGAACGGTATTTTGGGGGAACATTCCACACAGATGGATTTTCTTTACATTTGCCCGGATAAAAAATCTCGTAAACTTCTTTTAAATTCATTCCGGCTGTCCCTCCTTTATTCAAGCACCATTATTTTTCAACAAATTTGTTGAATATGCATATTTATTTTAACATTATAAGGTTGTATTTACATTGATTTTTAGGTTGTAATTACATATGCAATAAAAAAGTCCTACAAACTGCTTAATTTTACAGTTTGTAGGATTTTCGTCTTTTATCACTTTTTCATTGACTCTCGAGTGCGCTTCTATGATATGATAATGATACCATGGGCAAAAGGTCAGAAAGCCGATGCAAGCTTGCTTACAAGAGGATTTTTGACCTCTTGACCCGCCAAAAACATGAGTAAGTAGCCATTTTTCAAAGAAAAATGAGCGGATTACAAAGGAGATTTTTATCATGAGAGAAACTATTTTAGGCAATCATTTGCAAAAAATTCCTTCCATTGCAGTCGGATGCATGCGACTTTCTGAGAAATCGAAAGAGGAAATGAACCATTTCATTCACTCTGCGTTGGAACAGGGCGCATATTTCTTCGATCATGCGGATATCTACGGCGGCGGTATGAGCGAGACCGTGTTCGGCGAAGCCTTTGCCGGCGATCCATCCCTGAAACGGGAAGATATTTTCCTGCAGTCAAAATGCGGCATCCGTCAAGGTTATTATGACCTCTCAAAAGAGCACATTTTGAAATCTGTCGATGGTATTTTAAAACGGCTTCAGACAGATTATCTCGATCTTCTGCTGCTCCACCGTCCGGATGCACTCGTAGAACCGGAAGAGGTTGCTGCCGCATTTGATACTCTGTTTGAGAGCGGAAAGGTTCGCCATTTTGGTGTTTCAAACCACAAACCGATGCAGATTGCACTGCTACAGAAGTATGTCCGCCAACCGCTCGTTGTCAACCAGGTTCAATTCAGCATTCCGGTTTCCAATCTTGTTGCAAATGGCATGGAAGTCAATATGGAAACCCCTGGTTCAATTGACCACGACGGAAGTCTGCTCGACTACTGCCGCCTCCACGATATCACCCTCCAGGCCTGGTCACCATTTCAGATGCCGGCATGGAAAGGATGCTTTCTCGGAAGTGACCAATACCCGGAACTGAATCAAAAGCTTCATGTACTGGCTGAAAAATATAATGTCAGCGACACTACCATTGCGGCTGCGTGGATTTTACGCCACCCGGCAAATATGCAAATCATTACCGGAACCGCAAGCGAAAGTCGCCTGAAAGAAATTATTGCAGCATGCGAGATAACACTGACTCGCGAAGAATGGTATGAGCTGTACCTGGCTGCAGGTCATCCGCTTCCATAAGGATTTTCGGCATTATATTTCTGATTTTATATTCTTGCTAACTTATGCTATTACCCGCACCGTTGGTGCGGGTAATTCTATTTCCGGAATAAACAGACAGTTAACAAACTGAAGCTGCTTTATCAGTTGGCCACGATTTTCTAAGTGCCACATAGGAAATCACAAAATTGGCAAACCAGCCAGCCGGTACGGCAAGCCAGACAAATGCGATACCAAAACGAGGTGCAAAAATCAAAGCAACTGCCAGGCGGATCGCAAGGTTTACCATATTGGCGACGAGAAACGGGCGCATGACTCCCAGTCCACGGAGGACTCCATCTGTTGCCATTTTGATACCCATAAAGATGAAAAAGAAACCAAGCCATCTCATATAATCCCCGGACACCTGATATGCCAGAGCGGTTCCGTCTTTCCCCAGGAATAACGAGGAAATCTGCGTATGAAGCGTTTCAATGACTATAAAAGCAAGAATTGCAAAACATAAATCCAACACCAGTGCCGCATGATATCCCTTTTTGATACGTTCCAATTTCTTTGCGCC
>ERZ826396.177-NODE-177-length-98357-cov-6.418262_pt1 | contig 98357 bp, 80 predicted proteins | sample MGYA00519926_ERZ826396 | MGnify/ENA primary metagenome ERZ826396 (study PRJEB31778, sample SAMEA3449230) | human gut metagenome | biome: human gut; feature: human-associated habitat; material: faeces | place: United Kingdom | collected 2010/2012 ... | reverse complement strand
GCATCTCCGCCGTTTTTCTGCGGCGGATGGGGTCCGGGTCGGCCACGCCGACGATTTTGAATTTCTCCGGGTTCTGCAGGGCGTACAAGCTGTACAGAAGCGCACGATGCCCCGCGCCAACGATGATCGCTGTGATTTGTTTTGCCATTACGGACAGATCCTTTCCTGATTGATGTGATGAAAAATAAAGAGGGCAGAGCGGAACCGAACGCCGCCCGTATACAAATCCAGCATAGCGCCGCCGCCGCCGGGCAGTCAAGGGAGAAAAGCCTGAAATTGTTTTCCGGACCCTGACGGAAGGAAGAAAAATCAAATCTTTGTATAAAATGTATGTGAATCATGCTTGATTTTTGGGATAAAAATTGGGCAAAACACACAAAAAGCTATTGATTTTGGAGTTTCTGCCGTGGTATCCTCGTAAGCAGTTGGCTGCTCCGCCATCCGGCGGGCATGCGGCTGCAGGCAGGAGGCGTACAGCGTACGGGTAAGCCGTCCGGCCTGAAAAGAGTACCCTATACCGTGTTTTCATTACATATGGAGGAAAGCAACATGAAAAAGATGAAACGCATTATCAGTGCAGCCCTCACCCTGGCGCTGGCTGCCGGGATGCTTGCAGGCTGCGCCGGCTCTTCGTCCGGAACACCTGCGGCTTCGTCCGCCGGCGGCGCCTCCGCCGGCTCGTCTTCCGCGGAGCGCGAACGCATCACAGTCCGCGTATTCCGCAGCAAGGCCTCCCATGAGGTGGCCATGGACCAGATGGACGTATTCAAGGTGATGGGTGAGATGTTCAACATCGACTTTGAATTTGACAATCCCCCGCAGGAAAATTACACCGAACGCCTGAACCTTGTGATGATGGAAACGGAACTGCCCGACGTCATCATGGAGATCCCGGTGACGGATGTGCTGAAATACGGCGAAACGGGCGTGATCCTGCCGCTGAACGATTACATTGAAAACAGCATGCCGAACCTGAAAGCGGAAATGGACAAGCGCGACGGCGTGGAGAAAGCCCTCACCTACTCTGACGGCAACATTTACTATCTTCCCATGCTGGATGAGACGCCCTCGGGCAACATCCCGTATATCGTCCGCACCGACTGGCTGGACCAGCTTGGACTGGAACGCCCCGTAACCATCGAGGACTGGGAAAACTACTGGTCGCTCGTCAAGACCACCGACCTGAACGGCAACGGAAAAAATGATGAGATCCCCTTCAGCGCCTATGAAATTGAGCGTCTGCGCAATTTCTGCACGGCCTGGGGCGTACTGGACGATTTCTACACCGACCCCACCGACGGCGGCAAGGTGCACTACGGCCCCATCGAGGACAAATACAAGGAAGCCCTGGTTTGGATGAACGACATGTGGAACAAGGGCTACATTGACCAGGAGATCATCACCACAGATTACTCGGCCTTCAGCGCGAAGCTGGCGCAGAACATCGTCGGCTCCTTCGCGGGCCCGCTCGGCGGCATGCTGGCCGCCCAGAACGCCACGATGGCGGAATCCGTGCCCGGCTTCCACGTCGCCGCCACCGAGCCGCCGAAAGGTGAGGCCGGCGTACAGATTCACACCAACATCGACCTTGTCCCCCGCGCCGTTGTGGGCGCCACCATCACCTCCACCTGCAAAAATGTAGACCGCGTTGTGGAATGGCTGGACTATATGTACAGCGCCGAGGGCCAGATGCTGCTGAACATGGGCATTGAGGGCACGCATTACACCATGCAGGACGGCGAACCCATCTTTACCGATTATATCCTGAACAACCCGGACGGTCTTTCCCCGAAACAGGCGGTGGGGACGTTCACCATCGCGCAGGGAACCATGCCCTCTGTGCTGTGCTTCAGCGAGACCAGCCAGCTGGACGATGCTGCCGTGCTGGAGGCCAAGGAGAACTGCATCATCCCGTTCCTGGAGGAATCCAACAAATATGTGATTCCCGGCACGCTTTCGTTCTCATCTGAGAAAGACGCCGAGCGCCGTGCCGCCATGGCGGATATCGAGACCTATGTGGACGAGATGGTCATGAAATTCATCACCGGCCGCGAACCCATCGAAAATTGGGATACCTATGTGGCAAAAGTGAAGGAAATGGGCATTGAGAACGTCATTGGCATCTACCAGGAAGCCCTGGACGCCTGGAACAGCTGAAACAGAACCGGGAAGCCCGCCGCGCGCCTGATGTCCGGGTGCGCGGCGTTCTCCGGCGAACACCGTATGACGGGCGGCGGGCCTGCGAGCCCCGGCCCTATTTTGGAAGGAGGACACATTTATGAAAACCGCCGTGGCCTCCAGACAGGCGAGACCCTCCCGCACCGATAAAAACGGCAGACTGAGCCATGCGGGCAAGAAGATCTGGCGCAGCAGGTATTTGTATCTGCTGCTGCTGCCCACGTTTGTCTGGTATATCGTTTTCATGTATGCGCCGCTGTACGGCGCTCAGATCGCGTTTCGTGATTTCATGCCCGCCCTCGGCATCACCGGAGGGAAATGGGTAGGCTTCAAATACTTTATCCAGTTCTTCAAATCGGAATATTTTGTACGCTTGATGAAGAACACGCTGGGCATCAGCGTGTATTCCATCGTGGTGGGCTTCCCCATTCCGGTCATCCTTGCACTGCTGATGAACGAGGTGCGCAGCAAGTATTTCAAAAAAGGCGTACAGACCATCGTCTATATGCCGCATTTCATTTCCGCCGTCGTTGTGGTGAGCCTCATCAATGCAATGCTGTCGCCCAGCAACGGCCTGTTCAACCAGATCATCCAAATGTTCGGCGGGGATCCCGTCCATTTCATGGCCGAGCCGAAATACTTTAAGACGGTGTATGTGCTTTCGGATATCTGGCAGACAGCGGGCTACGGCTCTATCGTCTATCTGGCCGCGCTCACCAGCATCGACCCCTCGCTGTATGAGGCGGCGACGGTGGACGGCGCGTCCAAATGGAAAAAGCTGCTGCACATCACCCTGCCCTGCATCCTGCCAACGATCATGACGATGCTCATCCTGCGTATGGGCAGCATCTTCACCGTGGGCTACGAGAAGATCATGCTGATGTACAACCCCGCCACGTATGAGACGGCGGACGTCATTTCCACCTATGTATACCGGCGCGCGTTCGAGGGCGGCGAATACAGCTTCTCGGCGGCGGTGGGCCTGTTCAACTCCGTCATCAACTTCATCGTCATCATCGTGTTCAATAAGATCAGCAAACGGGTAAGCGAGGTGAGCCTCTGGTAATGGAACGGACAAAACAAAGGACAAAAATCAAAGAGAGTACGGGGGAGCGCATTTTTACCGGAGTGATCTATGCGATCCTGATCCTGTTTTGCGCTATTATCGTTTTCCCCCTGCTGCATATCGTCAGCGGTTCTTTCAGCGACCCCATGGCCCTGCTGCGCGGCGAGGTATCGTTCTGGCCCAAGGGCTTTACGTTTTCCATGTACGAAAAGGTATTCAAGGACGCCAGCATCTGGCAGGGCTATGGAAATACCATTGTATATACCGTGCTGGGCACCTGTATCAGCGTGGTGCTCACCGCCTTTGCGGCGTATCCGCTTTCCCGCAAGGATTTTTACGGCCGCAATCTGTTCATGGGTGTGTTCGTGTTCACGATGTTTTTCACCGGCGGCATGATCCCCACGTTTCTCATCGTACAGCGGCTGCACCTGCTCAATACGATGTGGGCGCTGATTCTGCCAACGGCTGTCAGCACGTACAATCTCATCATCATGCGCACGTTTTTTGAATCCACCATTCCCTTCGAGCTGGTGGAATCCGCCTCGCTGGACGGCTGCAACGACCTTGTCATCTTTTTCCGCATCGTGCTGCCGCTTTCCGGCCCCATTCTTGCGGTCATGGTGCTGTTCTACGGTGTGGCGCAGTGGAACTCCTGGTTTCCGGCGCTGTTGTACATCAGCGACCGCGGCCTGTATCCCCTGCAGATGGTGCTGCGTGAAGTACTCATCCAGAGCGACATCAGCAATATGGCGGGTTCCTCGGGTGATGTGGAGATCATCGGCGACGGCCTGAAATATGCCACCATGGTGGTGGCTACGCTGCCCATCATGTGCCTGTATCCGTTCCTGCAGAAATACTTTGTAAAGGGCGTCATGATCGGCGCTGTCAAGGGATAAGCGCGCAGGCGTTTTTTCGAAAAGCCGGGCGCGCAGGCGCCTGAGCGGTGCGCCCGCCGGAGCTCCGGCAGATGGGCGCGCCGCTTTTTTGCTATTTGGGAGGGAACAGAATGAAAACAGAATATCAGACCCACGATCTTTCTCTGCCCGCGTGGGGGCCGTATACAAAGCAGTACAGCGGTATTTCCCATATCCCGGCCGCAAACGACGGCGTCCGGTTTGACCTGGCCGTATTTCCCGGGCTGTACCGCCGCCGTGTGGATGTGCCCAACGTACGGTTTGAAAGCGGATATCACGTGTGGAAGGCCGCGCCGGACCTTTCCTGCTATACGCTGCGGCACGAGCTGGAATGGAAAGATCGCGTATACGCGGACGTTTCGTTCGCGCCGCTGGGCGAAAACGCCCGTCTGATCCGTGTGGAATGCTGCAACGGGACAGACACGCCGCAGAATCTTGTGCTGCATTATATGGCCAGCGCGCATGACCCCGTGCCCTCTTACCGCAGGTTTGCGCTGACGGGCGCGGAAGTGCGCCTGCCGGAGCACGCGGCTTTTGTGCTGGCCAAAGACTATGACGACCTGCGCTTTGCCGTGCCGCGTCCCACGGACGGGCTGGGATGGGACGGCATGCGCCGCGCCGAGGAGCCGGTGGAGGGCTTTGCGGGCGGATACGGCGTGGGGCTTGGATTCGGCTGTGCAGCCGGGTACGGGCCGTTCGGCCAGCCGCTGCCCGGCGGCGCGGGGGATTCTGTCACTTATACGGTCACGCTGGAGCGGCCGCTGCGGCAGCCCTGCCTGTGTGTGCGTTACGTCAATGGGGGCGGCGAGGCTTCCGGCTACACACTCTCCTCGGGAGAAACGCTGGAGCTGCCGCCCGCGCCGCAGCCGGAGGTCGCCCGCGTCCGCCTGTCGGGGCCGATGGCGGCGGGCCCGCACACGCTGGTTTTGACAGCCGCGGGCACGGGCGGCGCCAAATTGGATTGTTTTGCGCTGTGCGAAGCGGCGGACAGCGGAGCGTTCTGCGTCACGCCGCGGGGGAGCGGCGCATGTCCGGAAATGGAATTGTACGAAAAAGAGGGCTTCCTCACCCTGAAATATCCCCACATCCGCGAGTGCTATGGCGTATTGTGGGACTATGAAAGCGTGCAGGTTCGGCAGATCGAAAACAGCGAGCTGGATGTTTTTCTGCGCGAAACGGTACACGACCATGTTTCCTCCACGCTGCACGGAGATGGAAAAGGACATTTCACCAACGTGTTTCTGCGCCCCATCCCGCTGGCGGCGGGACAGTCGAAACGGGTCTACGGCGCTGTCTGCAGCGCGGGCACGCCGGAGGAAGCGGCTGCGCTGTGCCGGGAGCTGCGGGCGCGGCGCGAGAGCTTTGAGGCTGTGTGGCAGGCCGCATCACCGGCGCTGGAGCCGGCGCCCATGCTGCCTGCGGGCGAGCCCTTTGCCCTCGGCGGGCAGCTGATGCGGGCGGTGCTGTGCACCAATGTGGTATATCCCGTTTACACCCGGGGACAGTACATCCGCCACAATACCCCCGGACGCTGGTGGGACAGCCTGTACACCTGGGATTCGGGCTTCATCGGCATGGGGCTTGCACAGTTTTCCGCCCGGCGCGGGTTCGACTGTCTGAACGCCTACCTCACGCCGCCGGGTGACGACGAGGCCGCGTTCATCCACCACGGCTCGCTGGTGCCTGCGCAGTTTTACCTGTTTGCCGAGCTGCTGAACAGAACGCAGAGCCGGGCACTGGCCGAATATTGTTACCCGCGCCTGATGCAATACTATGCATTTTTTACCGGGCAGGCGGGAGGCTCCACCACGGCGGACCTGCAAAGCGGCCTGCTGCGCCCGTGGGACTACTTCTACAATTCCGGCGGCTGGGACGATTATCCGCCCCAAAAGGCCGTCCATGAGCAGCGGCTGGAAAAGCGCTGCACGCCTGTGGTCACAACAGCGCACGCGGTACGGTGCGCCCGCATCCTGGCCTATACTGCGTACCTGCTCGCCCACGGGGAGGACGCAGACCGGCTGGAAAAGGATGCGGAGCGTTTCACCCGGGCGCTTCAGGAGCACGCGTGGGACGAGGGCGCCGGATACTTCGGGTATGTGCTGCACGATGAACAGGGAAGGACTGCCGGCTTTTTGCGGGACGCTTCCGGCGTGAACCATAACATGGGGCTGGGCGGCGCATCACCTCTGTTTGCCGGCGCGTGCACTGCGGAGCAGGCCGAAGGCCTGTGGGAAAAGCTGGCGAGCGAAGAGCATTTGTGGAGCGCCTGCGGCCTTTCCACAGTGGACCGGTCCGCCCCCTATTACCGCAGGGACGGATACTGGAACGGCGCGGTGTGGATGCCATACCAGTGGATGTTCTTCAAAGCGGCGCTGGATGCGGGCAAAACCGGCTTCGCGTTCCGTATCGCGGATACGGCCCTACGGCTGTGGCAGGATGAATGCGCGGCGTCCTACCATTGCTTCGAGCATTTTATGATCGAGAGCCGCCGGGGCGCGGGCTGGCACCAGTTTGGCGGCCTTTCCGCGCCCGTGGCACAGTGGTTTGCGGCCTACTACGTACCCGGAACGCTTACAACCGGCTTCGACGTCTTTGTACAGTGCGCGCGTTGGCTGCCCGGAAACGCGGGGCTGGAGGCGGAGCTTTATTGTACGCGGCCCGGGCGTACTGCAGTTCTGGCGGCGCTTGCACCGGGTAAAATGCGCATTTCCTGCCGTTTGGGCGTGGCGGCGGAACAGCGCCACGCAGGCCTGTGGGAGATCACGCTGGACGTGGAGCAGCCGGGCCCGGTGAGACTCAACCTGCTGCCGGAGGGGAGCTGCGCCGAATGATACGCCTGGAATGGAAGGACTGCCGCCTTACGGCGGAGGGCACGCAGGTCGTGCTGGAAAATGCCGCGCTGCGCACATGCTGGAGGCTTGAGCCGGAGGGTTTGGCGCTGGCCTGCGTGGAAAACCGCCTTACGGGCTTTTGTTGGCAGAGTGCGGACGGTGCGGCACTGGCTCCGGCCTGCATGGCCCCGCCGGACGGGGAACCGGAATGGGAGGCCCGGCCGCAGGCGGCAGGCCTGTGTGCTGAGCACTGGTCCGTGCGCTGCACCTGGAGGCAGGGCGCGCGCAGTGTGAGCCGGTGTTTTTTGCTGTATCCGCAAACGCCGTTCCTCACGATATGGGCCGAATGGGAGGCTCCTCCGGAAGGGGTGTTTGCCGCTGTTCGGCAGACAGTTCCCGGCGCGACAGGTGTAGAGCGGGACAGCGCGCGTGCGGCGGCGCACAGCGTGCCCGGGGATGTTATGGCTGCCGTGCCGCTGCCACGCGGTCATCTGCGGTGGCGGTGCATACGCCTTGCGGACCAGACGGATGTGCATGACACTCTTGTGTGGGAGCAGGGCGCGCCGGTCTATCCCGCAGAGCGTGTAGAGGCGTCCGGAAGTTTCTTTACCGTGGAAGACACGCGGACGGGAGAAACACTGCTTGCGGCCCGCCATGCGCCCATAACGCCGGCGCCCGGCCCGCAGTTTCTTCTGGCGGAGAACTGCTTGTGTGTACTGCAAAACGGTTGTGCAGGCGCGCCGCCCGCCGGAACGGTGGGATGTACGTGTGTATTGGGCACCGCGCCTGCAGAGCGGTTGTGGGAGCAGTACCGTGCGTTTTACCGGCTGGGCTGGCAGGCACCGTGGCAGCGGCATGCGCTGCTGCTTTCCAACACCTGGGGAGACCGGAACAGGGACGCGCGGGTGTGCGAGACGTTCGTGCTGCAGGAGATCGACCGCGCCGCAGCGCTTGGCCTGGACACGGTGCAGATCGACGACGGCTGGCAGAAGGGCACGACGGTGAATTCCGCGCGTCCGTTGGGGGGCGTGTGGGAGGGCTATTACGCGGCGGATGCGGACTTCTGGACGCCGCATCCGGAACGGTTTCCCCGCGGGCTGTACCCAGTGGCGGAGCATGCCGCCGCGCGTGGCGTAGCGCTGGGCTTGTGGTTCTCTCCGGATTCCTCCGGAGAATTTGCAAACTGGCGGCGGGACGCGGAAACGTTGCTGCGGCTGTGGAGGACCTATGGAGTGGCGGTATTCAAGCTGGACGGCGTCAAGCTGCGCACGCCGGCGGCGCGCGCGAAATACCTTTCCCTGCTGGAAATGGTTACAGCACAAAGTGGGAGGTGCGTGATGCTTCAGCAGGACATCACCGCCGAGCAGCGTATGGGATATCTGGCTGCGCGGGAATACGGCACGCTGTTTGTGGAAAATCGCTACACGGATTTCGGCAATTATTATCCCCATCGTACGCTGCGCAATCTGTGGATGCTTGCCCGGTATGTCCCGGCCCAGCGGATGCTGTTCGAGCTGCTGAACCCGGCGCGCAACACAGAGCGGTATCGGGCCGACCCCCTTGCGCCCGGACGGTATACGGCAGACTATCTGTTTGCGTCCGTTATGGCCGCGCAGCCGCTGCTCTGGATGGAGCTCTCCGGGCTGGGGCGGCAGGACGCGGCGCGCCTGCAGCAGATCATCGGTGTGTACCGTCTGCACCGGGAGGCGATGTGGGCGTGCGATGTGCGCCCGGTCGGGCAGGAACCGGATGGCCGCTCGTTCACAGGCTTTGCATTTACAAGTCCCTGTGGGCAGAAGGGATATCTCCTGCTGTTCCGTGAAAATGTGCCGGAAAGCGCCTTCACCTTTACGCGGATGCCGCAGAAGGCCCGGCTGCGCCTGCTGTGTGCAAACGGCCCGGTTGGGCAGGGATACACGCCCGCAGGCGACCTGTGCCTGCGTTTTGCAGCCCCGCGCACCTATGCGTTTTATCAGTGGCAGACATAAAGCGCCGACCAAAGAGGCGCACAAAAAACGGCAGGGCATGCACGCCCTGCCGTTTTTGGCAGAAAGAGAGGAACCGGTCAGCCTGCGTTGTCCCCGCGGCGCACCGCCGAGGGCGAAATGCCGAACCTGCGGCGGAAAGCCTTATAAAACGTGTTTTGCGTGGAAAAACCGCATTGTACGGAAATTTCGGTTATACCCAGCTCAGAGCCGCGCAGAAGCTCCATTGCACGGGAGAGCCGCAATTCCTCCACATACTCGGTAAAGCTCTTGCCTGTCTGGTCCTTCAAAAACTGTGTGACGTATTTTTTTGAGATATGGAACTGTTCGGCAGCCATGGCGATGTTGAGGTCCGGCCGGGTGTACTGTTCGTTCAGCCAGGCGAGAACGCGCCGCTGAAGAGCTTCGTTGTGGCTGCGCTTGAGGGAATCGACATGGCTGCATATCTCAAAGCAGCAGTCGCGCAGGTTCTGCACCTGCCGCCTGGCGGACTGCCGGTTATCATAAGAGCAAAGATAGGCGATGTCTTCGCACTCCACCTTTTGCGCCGCGGCGATCAGCACACCGCGCACGCTGAAGAATGCCTGCTGAAAGTTCTGCGGCGAAAGATCGTCCACATGGAACAGTTCGCCGATGAGAGACTGCGCTTCCTGTGCGCGGCCGGATAAAAGGTATTCATTCAGCCGTTCCAGACTGGTGATATCGGTTGTCGTTACACGGACAAGGCTTTCGCCGCTCAGATAGCATACCTTTTGTGTGCGGTCGGAATAAGCGGCCATGTTGCGCGCCTGCCAATATACAGAGGAAAGCTGTTCCAGCCGCGTAAAACGTCCGCTGAGAATCAGCGGTTCCGTCATTTCCAAAAGGCCGTGCAGAGCCTCGGTCTGCCGGCACATCTGTACTTGCTCGGCTTCGGTACCTTTGTCCAGCGTCAGAACAACGAGTACGCTGCCCTCGGTGGTGTTGTAAACGAACTGCGTGCGCCCGTAGCTCTGGCGCACCTGCTCCGCAATCATCATCAAGCGCAGCTCCTCGCCCACGTGCGTCTCTGTCTGCCGCTCCTGCGCGGGGATCAAAAGAAGATAGTTGTAGTCCGTCAGATGCATCTGTTCGCACATTTTTTTCTGTTCTTCGGCCGTGCCCGCTGCGCCGGTCTTTAAAAATGCTTCTACGCGGCTATGGTCCAGCTCGCCGCGGGCGCGTTCCAGTTCAGCCGAAAGCTGGCTGTGGTTGCGCAGCTTCTGGACGAGCAGATCGTTGAACAGACGGGTGTTCGCCGTTTCGGCATCATCCAGCGTGTCCAGTATGGGCTTGAGCTGGCGCAGCTCCCACAGCGTCATTGCGGAACTGAGCAAAAAGCAGCCCAGCAGCCCCGCACCGATGTAAAACCATATGGCGCGGTTGACGGCGCGCAGGTTTTCGGCGTAAACGGAATAGGGCAGGCCAATCACGGCGCTGGCGCCAAGGCTGGGGATGCTACGGGAAACAAACAGATACTTCTGCCCATCATACCATTCGATTCCCGTTTCATTTCCGGAGAAGGAGAGGGCGGCCCCGTTGCAGCGGTACTGGCTCAGCAACGTGCCGTCGTCCCGCACGAGATAAAACAAGCCGTCATTGCGCCATTTTTCCGTGGGCAGAAACAGGTTGGACAGAGTGCGTTCCCGAATCAGTATATTGCAGGCACCGCGGAATTGTCCGCCGGAGTTGATGAACGGCTGCGTGATCGTCAGATAGGAATCCGGATAATTCGTGCGGTTCAGCACAACGCTCTGTGCGGGCAGGTAAAGCGTCTCACGCGCGTCCTGCCATGCGGCCCAGGTGTCCTGGGGGACATCGCGGTACTCCAGCGCGCCCGGATAAAAGCTCTCATATCCGGAAAAAACGCGATAAGGGTCGATCACAAAATGGTTGCGCGCAAAGGTGACGTAGCTGTAAGCGGTGTAAGACATGCTGTAAGTAAGATCCTGAAGCAGTGTGGAAGCGTTGAAAGACGTCATGTAGTCGCCCATCAGCGAATCGTCATCGCTCACGGCCAGCAGTTTGTAGGAATCGTCGTTGAACAGCTTGTTCGTGGTAAACCGCAGGTCGCTGAGATATCCTTCAAAGGTGCTCACGGCAGTGGCGAGCTGTTCGGCGGCGTCGGTGAGCTGCGCTTTTTCAGTCTGCTGGTGCATCAGGCCGTATAAGGGAAAAAGAATGACGCAGAACACGAGAGGTACGACCAGATAACGTGTCAGGCGGCCGAGCCAGATGCGGATGATCCATTTGCTGCGCATGCGCTTCTCCCCCATATACAGTTGTCCGGGGTTGGTTTCCCGGGCGTTCTTGATAAACTAATTATATCATTATCCGGCAGAGAAAACAAAAGTACATCTGAAAAATGGCTTTGGAATCACAAGAAAAATCCACAATGCTTTTTACAAAATGGAGAGCGCCGCTGTTTTTCAGATGCCCGCAGCAAAAATTTCACCCGGCGGAAGCCGGGCGAGGTGATAAAGATGCAGCAAAACAGCTTTTGGAAAGCCTTTACGGTTGTTTTTTGCTTCCGTACCCGGAGCCTATGAGCCGCCATGTTCCAAATGGGCGACAACAGTGCGCTGCAGGCGGGTTTGTTTTGGCAGCGCAGCGGGAGCTGTTTCCATTGAATGGTCACAAATAGAAGGATTGGTTTTCGGGGCCTGCCTCGTATATCTCATAGTCGTTTCCAAATCAGAGAATTCCGGAGTCCTCCGGCAGGAATGCGTCCAGCGCGGGCCAGAGAAGCCCGGTGCTGCACAACACGGCCAAGGGCTTACCGTTCTCATACAAAGACGAAGCGTGCAGAGCAAAGAAGCGCTCTGCCTGTTCGTAGGAATCGCGCAGCGCATGATCTGAAAGGTGGGCAACCGAGAGAATGTATACGGACAGAGCAGGGCAGTGTGCTGCAATGCCGGGCGGAAGCGGTTCGCTTGAATCGACCGGGACGGTATTCAAACTCCAATGTACCGACCCGGAACAACCGGCAGGAAAGATGCCGCCAGCCCCAAAAGGCACAGTCAAATATGAACTGGCCGGAACGGGCTTTAGCCTCCAGCAAAAGCGGAAAAGCAGCCCATAGTATCGGGAAAAATCTCTTCCGAAATACCGAGTGAACGGTATTTTTCCGCATGCGGCAGGCCGAAGCCAAATACAGAGCTCAAAGATGTATGCCGTTCGGATCCTGTAAGGAAAGTGGGTGGGAGAAAGAGCAGCGTGGTGAAGGGGGGCTGGAGGAAGAGGACTATCTGTTTCGGCAGCCCGGCGGGGATTCGAGGGTGCCGGGTACATTCACATTCCGGTTCAAAAAGATTCTGCAAGAGGGCGATTTGCCGGACAATTTGAACGTGCACAGCCTGTGGCATACAAACGCCAGCATGCTCATTGCTCAGGGTGTAGATGTAAGTCTGCTGGGGCACGCACAGCCAAGCGCGACTTTGGATATCTAAAGACACGCTTTCGACAAGAACAAAAAGCTCGCACAGCAGAAGCTGGCCGAGGCGATGGGGTTATAGAGGAAAAGAAAAACAGCCCTCGGAATTCCAAGGGCTGTTTTGGTGCGCCAGACTGGACTCGAACCAGCGGCCTTCCGGGTCGGAGAACTGTGACAGACAGATTTAAATGGCGTAACTGTGCTGCTTGTAGATGAAGTGCACAAGTTATAAAGACTGGTAAAAAGCCCGCGAAGCCTTTTGCCGTCGACCTTCGCAGGCTTTGTTCCAGTAGCAGTCAAACAGTAGTCAGAACCGTTGAATCAGGCCTTGTTTGAAAAATCAGGAAAGCTATACTTAATCAACAAAATAGCGATAGAGGCCAGGTGAACAAGGATCGCTACTTTTTTTCGTTCGGAGCGCGCCGCTTAAGGTGCAAAAGCAGTATGAGCATTCCCGCGCACAATATTGCGGCAAGGCTCAACAGAAACAGAGGCGCGTAGTCTCCTGTCTGAGGAACGTTGACGGCGGATGGACCGTTTCCGCCGGAGGATGACGTGCCGCTGTCCGGAGCGGCGCCCGGAGCGGAAGAACAGCCGGAGGAAGGAGCGCCCGAGGAGGATATGCCCGAAGAAGCACTGCTTGAAGCCGGGGCGCCGGAGCTGTCGTCAGAGCTCACATCCGGCTCCAGAGAGGTGCGGTACGGCTGGGGGGAATAGGTGCCCCGAATGGCCTGATAGGTAAAGTCATACAGCGCACGGGCCACGGGGTCGGCTTTGCCGGTATAAGGGTTTACTCCCGTAGATGCTTCCAGTAGCGTTTTGATGCCGTTGTACCAGTTTCGGTATACGCGGCTGTTGGGCCCGATGAAACCATATTTCACGCCTCCGTTCAGGTAATCCAGATATTTGTTGTATTTATCCAGATCGTTGAAAACGCGGTCGTCCATTTCCAGCTCCATACCGAGACCGTACATTTTGGCAAGTGCTGCCGCGTCGCGGATACGGTCCTGCGAGGGGCCACCCGAGGGGAAGAAATGGTTGGGCTGCAGAGCGACGGCGGAGAGCCCCAGATCCCCGCCGCGGTTCCAGCCGCTGGCATTGTAAAAGGGAATCCAAAGCATGGGATATCCCAGCGTCTGCGCCTTTTCGGATGCATAACGGATGAGTGAACTGCGGTAGTTTGTTTCATGCATCCAGTAAAAGCCCGCAAATTCCAGGTTTTTATAATCCGCCGCTTCAAAACGTCGCAGTGCTTCTGCAAGATACCAGTTCAGTGCTTTCTGCGCGTCTGCCTCCCCGGAGAGATTCAGCGCCGCGCCGTCAAGCATGCCGAAATCTGTGCACAGCGCGTCGGGGAAGGGGACCATAACGGTCACTTTCATTTTAAGCCCCGGACGCCCCAGCTCGGCGGCTGTTTCTGCCACAGCGGCATCCAGCGCGTCCATGTCGCCGCCGCGGTCGATGGTCTTGGAAATGTAGTTCTGCCAGTCGGCCAGGTTGCTGGGCGTTGCGCCGTAGTCGCTGCTCTCAATGAACAGATGCCCTGTCTCAGGCGAGGACTGTGCCAGGAACAATGCGCTGTCAAACATCACATCCTGGGCGCGCCCGCTTTCATCCACATAGGCTGCATAGGGCTTGCAGTCCGCCTTGCTCCAGTTGCCGTAACCGGGGTTGCCACCGTAATCCTTGTAGGGCCCGTTGTACATCAGCACCATGTCCCGGATGCCGCCTGTCTGCGGCCCGGACAAAAGGAACGCGCCTTCAAAGTCCGCGTCCTGAGGCAGGGTCACCGCATCTCCGGCCTGCGTCTGGCCCAAGACCTCCAGCTCGTCGAAAAACAGCCAGCCGTTCAGCTCCGCGTCCACGCGCACATACCGCGCGGCCACGCGGGCAGCGTCTGTTTTGCTGCCGGGCTGGCCCGCGCCGCCCAGCCATTGCAGCGTGTGCACGCCGTCTGCCGCTGCGGAGGTTTTTTCATCATACAGCGCGGCCCAGGTGAGTCCGTCGGAGGAAACATACACAGAAAAGCGCGAGGGCAGGCAGATGCCGGAGCCGCTTTTTTGCAGGAAATTCATGCTCACCTGCTCCACCGCACAGATTTGGCCCAGGTCCACGACTGCGGTGCGCAGCGGCCATTCGCCCGAATGTCCCTGCCAGGCGGCGTCATACATGTCCGTGCTGCCGAAGGATGCGTCCGTCAGTTCCTTGCCGTCTGTGTCGCCGTAGGCGTCCGGCGCGGCGTGGGAGACTGTATAGGGCTTGTCCAGCGCAAGATTCTGCGGGCCGTCCGGTGTGCCGACCAGCGTGCCGGCTGTTGTGCATTTTCCGTTTTTGCCCATGACAGTCAGCTCGTCGAACGCCGTCCATACGCCCGAACAGTCGAACGAGATGCGCAGATATTGAAAATAGACCATATCGGCGTTTTCCGTTGTGGAGATGAACGCGTCCGTTGCGCCGTTCCACACATATTCGCCCACACCGGGGTCGGTTACGGAAAACGGGGCAGGCCCGAAACTCTTGAGCGTCACCCATTTTGCTTTATTGTCCGAGACCTCCAGTTTCAGGCCGCGGGGCAGAAAAACGCCGTTGGCGGTATCATAAAGAGCGCGCAGACGGATTTCAGACACGGATTTTTTGCCGCCGAGGTCATATACCATCGCTGTGCGGTTGGCGTCCGGTGCGGCGGGATTTGTGCCGTTGAAGCTCAGCCAGTCGGAGTCGTTCCAGGTAGGGCCTGCCGTCACACTGTCCGTCAGGATCGTGGCGGGCGCGCCGTACAGCAGCTCGCGCGGACATTCCAAAGCAAGGCCGTCGGCCAGATCCACGCTGGGCAGGTCGTCCGGCGGTACGTCGGTGCCCTGGTCGGGCGTTTCACGGTCGAATATCTCGATCTCGTCGATGAACAGCCAGATCTGGAAATTGATGTGCAGTTTTACATACCGGGCCTGCGCCTCGGGGCGTTTTTCCTGGGGCACGGTGTAGACGAAGCGCTTGATGCCGCTGCCCTCGATGATCGGGGCGACATCCGTTTGGGTCAGTGTGCGCCAGCTTGCGCTGTCGTCGGAAAGCTCGATGCGCACGGAATACGGCGTCGGGATGCCGGAGCCTTCCTCGCGAAGAAAATTCATCTTGACCTGTTCAAAGCGTTTGGATTCTCCCAGATCTACGATGAATTCAAAGCCGTCCTGCACCTCATTGTAATAACCGACCCATTCCGGCGCTTTGCAGGAAAGCGCACGGCTGTAAACACCGTCCGTGAGCTGCCCGCCGTCATCCGCGTAGCTGCCGGAGGCTGCCCACGCGCTGGTATACGGGCGTCCGGCGGCAAGGTTTACGCAGTCGCCCGGGTCCGGGTCCACCACGGGCGGAGGCTCGGGCGTATCGGCTTCGGTGCGCACGTCGATCTCATCCACGCAGACGTAATGGACGGCGCCGTCGGTGATCTGGGACGTCGCGATATCAAATTCATAGCGCAGATACCGCGCTGTGACAGGTGCGCCCTCCGGGCAGGCCCATTCGTGGCGGTGGCCCCACTCGGCAGCCAGCTCCGCATTGTCGAAGGCGGCAAGCGGGGTATAATCCGTACCGTTTTCAGAGGCGGAGAGCGTGAGGTTTTCCATCTTTTCCGCCCAGCCGTTGACGATGGTACCGATGCCGGAGGCGTACACAGTGCGGGTTTCGTGCAGGTCTACGGTGAATACGACATGGTTGTCCGTGCCGTCGGCAGCCGTCTGCACGTAGACCCAGCCCTCGCCGTCCACATTTTCCTGCGCGCCGTATACACCATCCGCGAGGCTGGCTTCGCTGCCGTAATAAATGGCGTGGCTGGAATTGACGGTCATTTCAGGGTCGAGGGCAGGGATGCTTTTGGCCAGGGCGGGCGTGCCCATGCACGCAACGGCAAGGGCCAGAGCGGCGCACAGCATGCGCCGCAGCAAGGGATGATGCTGTTTCATGATTCCTCTCCTTTTTTATGTAATGGCAGCTTTTTCACCAAGCTGCCTGCGAACAGGGCCTTCGGACCCGTTTGCCGCGCACGGCGGGCTTCGGCGGTCGCTTCGCTCTACACATCTCGGCACTGGCCCCGCGGGGTCACTTTAAATGAAAAAAGGGTGTCTGCGAGCTAAGAGCCGCGCTTTCAGCGCGGTTATCCCCAAGGGAGGCTTCGCACCGCTCCGATACGTGTCTGCGGGCACGGTCGCCACCCCTTTTTTGGAGGCATTCGCCGCGTGGCCTGCACTTTGCTGCGCAAAGATGCATGGCTTTGCCGCCGCCAGTTTTTTTCCGGACTTTTCTTTTACTTCTTTGCCTTTTTTGACAGTATGCTATAATGACGTTCTTTGGCGATTTGGTTCGTGCCGCGCTTGAATTTTTGTGGTGCTTGAAAACAGAGAAGACCCTCTCCGGCGAAGGATACGGGCTTATCCGCGCAGGCGTTTCCATCCACGTGCCGCGGCCGCACACAAAAGAGAGGCTGCCAGCGCCCCTGCGCAGAGGCCCAGCAGCGCCGCAGGCCAGCCGGAGCGCTCCAGCAGCAGGCCCATGCCGTAGCCTGAAAGCGTGCTGCCTGCGTAGGTGGCAGAGTTGAGCAGCCCGCTCAGCGCACTGATGCGCCCCGTGCTTTGCAGCCGCAGGGGCACCAGAGTGACAAGCATGGTGTTTGCGGCCAGCATCAGCGCGGCGCACAGGCCCAGCAGCGCCAGACAGGCCCAGAGCGGCAGCCGCACGCCCACGGCAGGAGCCGCCAGAAGGGCGCATGCGGCCAGAAACGCCGCTGCGGCCGTGACGGCTTCGCTGTGAAATATATGGTCGTTTGCCCATTTGCCCATGTATACGCCGCACAGGTTCACAAGGGGAAGCGTGAAAGTGAGCACGATGGCGAAGGTGTTGTCCAGCCCGTAAATGTCATGGAGGTATGTTGGCGTCCAGGTCTGGATGCCGTCGCGGATCATTCCGCTTGCCAGAGCCGCAAGGCAGATGAGCGCCAGCACGGCCGGAAGACGATGGGGCAGGGGGCGGGCTGCCGCGCGCGCGGCGCTGCGGGCGGGTGCGGCGGGCAGCGGAGGCGCCAGAACACGCATCCCGCGCAGCCAGCACAGCGCGGTGGCTGTGAGGAACAGCCCTGCCGCGGCGAACACCGCGCGCCAGCAGCCCATTGCGGAACAGAGTGCCGCCAGCCCATAAGCCGCCAGCGTGCCGAAGGGCACCGTCGTGGAGTAGCGCACGCTGGCGCGCATGGCCTCTACACCGGGCAGGCGTTCGACAGTGAGACGCAGAAGCGGAGACCACACAGCGGACTGTGCCGCGCCGTTCAGTGTCCAAATTACAGCCATAAGGCCGGGGGAAGAAGCGCAGGCCATGGCGAGGTTCAGCAGGCCGGAGCACAGCACACCGGAAAACACCATGCGCACGGGGTCCAGCCTGTCGCCGGCAAATCCCCAGACGAGCTGGAAAATACCGTATCCGACAAAAAAACCGCTGCTCACGAGGCCCAGCTCGCTTTGTGAAAAGCCCGCTGCCGCAGAGATTGCAGCCAGGCTGGCCGTGAAGTTGAGACGGCCGATATAAGTGCTGAAATAGGCTGTCCAGCACAGCGCGAAAAACAGGTGCTGCCGGCGCAGCCCGGTGATTTTTGCGGGATAAGTGGCGTTGTTCAAGGATCTGCCTCCGTCTTTTCATTGTTCGGCTTCCGGCGCGGGGGCCGCCCCGGTTTATAAGCGCGCGCCGGACGCTCCGCTGCGCAGATCCACCGGGGTTTTCCCGGAGTGACTGTCCCGGCCGTCATCCCGGAGGAAAAGCGGACGGCGACGGCGCGTTCCCGCGTCAGCCGCACGCTCACCTGCGAGACCACATCTTCCGCCGGGGTGACCACAAGGCCCTCGCCGTCCGGGGTGCAGGAAGCGTTGTAGCATTCAAAATGGCCGTCCCCGGTCTCTGCGATATATGCTTTGGTGAGGACAAGCTCGCCCATGGCCTTGAATACCTCATGCACATCGTTGTCGCAGGCGGCGCCCTGCGTCACCGCGCCGCCCATGGCGGTGTAGCCGGAGACCTGCGTATGCGGCGGCGCGGTCCACCAGCTGCTGATCATCGGCACGTATTCCTCGCCGATGGTGCGCTCCGCATGTCTGCCCGCCACCCGGCCCTGCGCCGCGGCGGCTTCATCCTTTACAAAAACACGTGTCTGCCGCTGGGGGTCGGGCACGAACGCCCAGCGCAGTGTGCCGTCAAGCCCCATCAGCTGTGCGCAGGCGCCCATGGCGTTCATGCCGCGCTCCAGATATCGCACTTCGCCCGTGAGCTCATACAGGTGGAACAGGCCGTAGATATTCCAGGCCGACCAGCCGTGGGGTGAATTCATCATTTGGGCACGGGGCGCCGAAGGCGTGCCGCCCATCTCCACATCGTATTGCGCCTCCCAAAAGCGCAGCGTGCCGCCCGCCATCCGGCAATCCGGGACAAGCGCCTGCTCGTGGGAGGCGTGCTTTTCCAGAATCCGGCGGGCGGCCTCGGTATAGCGCTCCCTGTCGGGGCTGTCTTCCGCAAGCATCAGCGCGAATTCGCTCAGCTGTGCGGCCGAGCATGAATTCGCCCCGTCTTCGTAGCAGGACGCGGTAGCGCCCTCCGTTTGAAAATTCCCGTCCAGCCCGACAAGGTGCTCCATGGCGCGGTGCAGCGCCGCCATATGCCGCTCGGCCCGCCCGCGCCACAGCGCCCGGTCTTCGGGCGGAATGCGGGCGTCTTCGGCGCGGGCCAGCTGTGCCCGGACAAGCTCCATGATGGATTTTGCAGGGTAGATGACGGAGGTATAATCCGTATCCCCCTTATAGAACCCGCCGTCCTCCCGCTGAAAACGAAGCACGAGCTCCGCCAGGCGGTGCGCCTGCTCCAGGTCTGCAATGTCCGCTGTGCATGCATACCGGCAGACAAAAATACCCAGCATGGACGAGTGGTTCTGAATTCTGTCCTCCTGTACAAGAGGAAGCCCGGTCCCGCTTTGGTACAGAAGCGGGTATACCTCATGAAAGCGCCGTTCGAGCCTGCCGTCGAGCACGGCGTCGGGGAAATACCTCCGCGCGGTGTAGGCAGAATAAAAGCCGTACCAGCTCTCCGCGTGCGTGGAGGCCTTCTGCGGCGCGTCGGCAGCGGCCTTGCGGGCCGCTTGGATGTACCATGACCAGGGGCGGCGCACAAAGAGGCACATTTCGGCCTCATACCCCGCCGCATTGCGCACACGGGCCGTATAAAGGCCGGGGGCGGCTCCTGCGGCGCGGAACAGCGCGCGGTAGACGCCCGGCTTGTCCGGCTCAAGCGGCAAACGCCGCGTCCCGCCGTCGGGGCCGTTCAGTGTCAGCGTATTTTCCGGCAGGGGCGAACGGGAAAAGACGGTCACGCGGCACGCCTCGTCCGCGGCGAGCGTATAGCGGCCGGCGTGCAGCACCGGCAGAAGCGACGCTGCGGCAATGGCGGGTTTGATGGCTCCAATGCCATAAAGCGGCCCCACGGGCAGAAGCGTGACGTGCCAGGTCTTTTTTTCGCCGGCGGAAAGCCTGTCAAGGCCCTGGGGATGCCGGGCGGGCAGCCGTCCCGGCTGGAGGAGATCCAGCGAGGCCGTGAAGATCCCCTGTGCGTTTTTTTCATAATCCAGCGTGTAGGACGCCGTGGGCGCGTCGGTGAACAGGGCCAGCAGTCTGCCCGAGGGCGAAGAAAAATAACCCCACAGGTGCGTTTTTTCACAGCGGAGCAGTGTGGGGAAAAGCTGATCGTTGTAATCGGGATACTGTGCCAGAAATGTATCGAAGCCCAGCCGCAGGCTCGCCCGGAAGGGCGGCGTGGCGGTGTCCGCCTCGTTCTGCAAGGCTGCGGAAACCGTGAGCCGTCCCGCTTTGTCCGCCGCGTAGGAAAGCGACAGCGCAAGCGCGAGCCCGTTTGCCGAAAAGCGGCCGGTGTAAACGGGCCGCCCGCTGCGCCGCACGGCCGACAGCGGCACCTCGGCTCCGTCTATCAGCCAGCACATGCCCGCATAGGCGTCCCGGCGGATAGGGACCCCGCAGAGCGCGCCGCCAAAGCGGGCGTGCAGGCGTCTGAGCCTGCCGCCGCGGTGGTCGACCAGCCAGTCCGGGGTGCGAAGAATCTCATTTGGAACATTTTCCATAGCCGTCCTCCGTTTGGATGCCCGCCGGGCGGTTCACAGCTCCACCGTCATGCCGTCGTAGGCGGGCTCGATTTGATAGGGGGCCGCGTTCCGGGCGAATTCATCGTGCAGCCAGCCGCCGTTGTGGGAAAAATGGTTCGCGATGAAACGTGTATTCGGGCCCGCCGCGCCGGCTTCAAGAAGCCGAAGCCGCACGGCGGCCGCGTCGGGCAGGCCCATATGGCCGTCGTTCTCTCCGTTTTCAAAACGGCCGCTTGTGGAGTCCAGGCTGACGGCGCTCAGCGGTGCGGCGCGCCCTGCCAGAAATTCATACACCTCCGGATAGAACCGGCCGGTATCGTGGGCGTACAGAAGGCTGCGGCCCTCCCGCTCGATTAAGTAAAACAGCGCCTGCTCGGTGTCCATGTGCTTTGCGGGCAGCGGGGTGACACGATATGGCCCGGCAGAAACGCATTCAAAGGGCCGCACGATATGAAACCGCAGGCGCTGCTCCACGTCGGGCACAAGCTCATGCCCGGCGGCCTTGTAGAAGTAATCCCGCACGGCCTCGTTGCAGAAGATATCCAGCGTAGGGCTTTTCATACCGTGGGAATAGCATCCGCCGCGGTTGACAAGCTCGGCGGGGTAAAAGTGGTCGGTGTGAGAATGGGTGACGAGCAGCCAGCGCACGGCGGAGAAGTCCAGCCCCTGCCGCAGCGCGTGCAGCCAGGCGTCGCAGGGGAAGTCCAGCAGCAGCGCGTCGTCCACCAGCGCCTGGGAGCGCGTGCGGATGTTCCTGCCGCCCAGCCGCCGCGCCGCGCGGCAGCCGTCACAGTTGCAGAAAGCCGCAGGCCAGCCCTCGGCTGCGGCTGTGCCCAGATAGGTAAGCTTCATGGCATATCCTCCTTGTTCCGGCGCTGCTGAGGACACGTCCGGTAAAATTTTACGCTCACCGGGGACAGGCGCAGCGGTTCCGCATCTGTGTCGTCCAATGCATTTTCAAGGCGCAGGCCGTCCGGCAGCACGGCGCGGGCATCGTCCAGGCCGCAGTTTACAAGGCCCAGCAGGCCGCCGCCCTGTGCGTCCTCGTAATAAAAGGGGGCGAGGTTCGCGTCCCCTTCCACAAAGGGCAGCGCCGCGCAGCCCGGCATCCCGCGCAGCAGGCCGCGCAGCAGCGCGGCGCGGCCGCGGCACAGCCAGCCCAGCGTGCGCACCGGCGCGGCCAGCACGCAGACAATGCCGCCCAATGCGTTTTCAAAGCGGATGAGGGCGGGGGCGAGGTATTGCTTTTCCTCATCCAGCAGGCGGCAGATCTCCTGCGCGCCGGCCGCCGCCGCGAAGCGTGTGATCCACGCGCCCTCCCGGCGCACGGTCTCCCAATCGGTGCACAGCAGCGTGCCCGCCCACTGGCGGGCATATTCTGCGGAGGAGATCTGTTCCACGCAGGGCCCCTCGATGCGGCCGTCCGGCGCGCAGCCCAGCAGCGGTGCGAAGCCCATGGTGCACAGGTGTTCGGCGGCGATGTTGTCCACCATCAGTCCTCCGCGCAGGAAGGCTTCCAGCTCCGCTTTCTTATAGCACAGCACGTCGTCGCCCAGCAGAACGTTGGTGGCGGCGGGCGTGAACTGTACGGGAACGCCCAGCAGCGGAAGCACCGCGTCCAGCGGCCGGGCGGGCAGCATGCCGTCGGGGGTGTGCGCACGGTTTTGGCGGTGCAGCGCCGCGTCCCCGCGCCAGGGCAGGCCCACGCCGCGCATCGTCTTGCCCCTGCGCAGCTGCTGAACGGCCTCCACCGCAGGCGCTGCTTTGCACACCATCTCCGCGTATTCGCGCTGCAGCGGCAGCGGTGTGGCAAGATAATCGTGCAGGTTCAGCGTCAGGCCGTCCGCGCCCGCGAGCGCGTGGAGCTGCATCTGCAGCTGCGTGACGGCAGCGCTTTTTGTGTAAGGCGTATTGGGGTAGTTTTCCACCTCGCTGGCCCAAAAAGTACTGCTGTGTACAGCGGCCATGCTCAGAGACATGCTCGTAAGCATTTCCACGGCGTCGGTGTGCAGCGCGTCGCTGTATGCTCCGCCCAGCGGGCGGGAAAGGCATTGCCCGCCCCCGGAAAAGGCGCGGAGCAGCGCATCCATGTCGCGCCCCTGCACCGAATGCGCCGGCTCACCGGAGTTCATCAGCCCCACCTGCGTCTTGGGCGAGACGGCGTGCACAGCCCGCTCCACCGCTTTTGCGGCCCGAAGCTGGGCGGCAAAGTTCACCCGCATCCACGCGGCTTTTACCTCTCCGGCATCGGGGCCGAGGCCGCAGGCCGCGTCCCGCAGACGGAGGGGTGTGACGTCGTACCCAAGCTCCCGGGAAACAAGGCGGGCGTGGGTTTCGCAAAAGCAGCCGTATGGAGCCGTGTGGTTCAGCGAGCGGAAATCGTCGTCCAGCATCAGCCGCGCGGGCCGGGTGGATGCGTACAGGGCGCTGATCTGCGCCGTATATTCCACCCACGCCTCATCGGCGATGCAGTATACTGCGTGCGCGGGCGCAAGGTCCTCCCCCACAAAGCGCTGGAAGGGAAGCATAAGGCGGGCGGGCACACGGTTGTCGCCGTGCCCAGCGCAGGTGACGAGGTTTACACTGTGCCGCACGCCCGCCGCGGCAAATGCTTCGGCCATACAGGCGTAGACAGCAGCCATGCGCTCGTGCTTTTTCCGTGGGAACGGGGAGGTGAGGATTTGATGCGATTCCTCCATCAGCATCACCTCGCGGATGGGTGTGCGGGCGCAAAGCTCCAGCAGCTCACCGAGCTGGCGCTGCCAGGCATCTTCGTGCACGGCAACGCGCAGAATATATTCCATAAGAGTACCACCTTTTCTGTTTGATGCGGGATTTGTAAAAAAATAGGGAGACCGATGCGCGCATCGGCCTCCACAGCATGCCGCGTCAGCGTGCGAAGCGGTCTATTTGGAAAGCTCCAGGAATTTGTCATACTGAGACTGTTCGATCTCAATCAGTTCGTCCAGCCCCAACTCCTGCATCTGGGCAATATACTGGTCCCAATCGTCAAAGCTGGCGCGTCCCAGGATGAAATCGGTCACAAGCTCGCTGGAATAGGTGGAAAGATCGGTCGTCAGAGCAGCCTTGCGCGCGTTCTGCTCATCGGTGGCAATGGCCATGTAGCAGTATTTGGCATCCGGATAAACCGCGTCCTGGAAGACCACGCTCTTTTGAAATTCGTTTTTGTGCTCGGGGCGGGAGGTGAACTGGGATTCCATTGTGTACAGGGAAACGGTGGGGAATACGCAGCCGCTCCACAGCGAGCCGCCGGGGGTTTTGCGGTCCTTCGCGTTCTGCTCCCAGTACGCGCCGCCGATGCCCTCCATGAGCTGGCGCCGGCCGTCCACGACTTCGTACGTTTCGCCCTCGATGCCCCAGGCGGACAGCTCTTCATACCGGTCGGAATACAGCACGTCCAGCAGCGCGGCTACGGCCTCGGGGTCCTTGCAGTCTTTCGTAACGGCCCATTTCTGCCAGGAGAAGAACGACGGCTCAATGCCAATGTACGGCTCGTACCCGGTCTCCAGGTTCGCAATGGGCAAAAATTCAACGTTTTCAGCGTTGACGGAAGGCTCCAGCCACATCTGCATGCAGTAATCGAACGTGGCGCCCACTTTGTTTTCGGCCATGCGCTGGCTCGTCTGTTCGTAGGTGGCGCCGATGAGGTCCGGGTCCATCAGGCCCTCCTCCACAAGGCGGTTCATGTACTTCAAGTAGTCTTTGATACCGTCCTGGTACCAGGGCGAGACGATCTTGTTGTTTTTTACGTCCACAGAAGTGAGGTAATTGCCTACGCCGAACCACTGGGCGATGCCCGTCATGAAGAAATCTCCGGAGGTATCCACGGTGACGATCTCGTCCGCTGCGCCGTTGCCGTTCATGTCATTTTCCTGAAACGCTTTCATCACAGAGATGAACTCCTCGGCGGTTTCAGGCGCTTCCAGGCCAAGCTTCTCCAACCAGTCCTTGCGGATGTTGATGACGCGGCAGGTGGGGGCGGGCTTGTCTTCGTAGGTCTGTGCCTGAACGCTGGTGTACCAGTAGATATTGCCGTCCGGCGCGGTGGTGAGCTGTGCCATGAACGGATATTTTTCGTGAATGAAGCGGTTGAAGGTGCCGTCGCCGTACTCGTCCATGATGGTGTTGATGGGCTGGATGGTGCCCTTGTTGGCAAGGTCCATCGCGGCGGCGTCGTCAAACGGCGTCAGACATACGATGTCCGGCAGATCGGTGCCGGAGGCGATGCGCGTTTGAAGTGTTGTGGGGTACTGGTCCGCTGGGACGACCTCAAATTCCAGCTCCAGGCCCTTTTGTGCAAACAGGGCTTTCAGCTCCTGCCAGACAGGGTAGTCCTCGCGCTCGTCGAATTTGATGTACTGGTTCGTGTTGTTGGGCACAAGCATCGTCAGACGCCGGGCGCCGTCCCCGGCGGATGCGGAGCCGGAAGCCGGGGCGGACGATGCGCCGCCGCAGGCGGACATGGAAAGCGCAAGCGCCGCCGCAAGGAATAGTGCGGTAAGTTTTTTCAGATGTTTCATGTCGTTCCTCCTGTTTGATGACATTTTATCATACTTCGACCCGAGGCGTCGGGGCGAAATCTGCCTTGAAGAGAGTCAGCCCTTCAATGAGCCGACCATGATGCCCTTTACAAAATGCTTTTGGAAGAAGGGGTAGGCAAACAGTACGGGCAATGTGGTGAAAATAATCATCGCATATTTGAGCTGCACGTTGGAAAGTGAACGGCGCACGGCCTCGGCCACTTCGTTCATGGGCAGCTTTGTCAGATCCACGGTGTTTTCCAGCAGCACCCGGCGCAGGTAGAGCTGCAGGGGCTGCAGCGCGGTGTCGGGCAGATAGACCAGTGCGTTGAACCAGCTGTTCCAGGTGATGACGATGGTGTAGATGGAAATGACGGCCAGGATGGGCTTTGCCAGCGGCGTATAGATGCGCAGCAGAATGGTGAAGTGACTGGCGCCGTCGATGGCTGCGGATTCCCGGATGGTGTCCGGGATAGAGGCGAAATACGTGCGTGCAAGAATGATGTTCCAGATGCTCAGAGACCCAGGCAGGATGACGGCCCAGATGTTGTTGTACAGGCCAAGGCGGTTCATTACAAGGAACGTGGGGATCAGCCCGCCCGAAAAATACATAGGAACGAGCAGGTAGGTGACAACGGCCTTTTTGCCCAAAAGCCCGGGCATGCACAGGGGATACGCGCACAATGTGCAGAACAGGAGCATCAGCAGCGTGGTGACGACAACATACAAAAGCGTATTGCCGTAGGCGCGCCACAGAGTCGTGTCGGAAAGGATGACGCGGTAGGAGTTAAGGTCAAACCCTTTGGGGAACAGCAGCATGTCGCCCGCAAGCGCGTGCTCGGGCGCGCTGACAGAGCGGATGAGCACATAGTACATGGGGTACACGGTGACGATGCAGCACAGCCCGGTGGCGAGGTAAATGAGCATGCTCGCCAGGCGGGAGCCTTCGCGGATGCCGTGTTTTTGTCGGAGCATGGCGGTAAGCCTCCTTTTCGTTTTCAGAACAGTCCATCGCCGGAGATTTTATTGCTGCATTTGTTGGCGATGAAAACAAGGATCAGATTCACCGTGGAGGCGAACAGGCCGATGGCGGTGCCAAGGCTGGTCTTGCCCGTGAGCAGACCCTCGCGGTAAACGTAGGTGCCGAACACGTCGGCGGTCTTCATGGTGGCGTTGTTGTACAAAAGCAGGATCAGGTCGGTGTTGGAGCTCATGATGTCGCCCACCGCGAAGATGAGCATGATGGCGATTGTGGGGGCGATCATCGGCAGCGTGATGTGCAGTGCCTGCTGCCAGCGGTTCGCGCCGTCCAGCCGCGCCGATTCGTAAAGCGCCGGGTCGATGGAGGCCATGGCGGAGAGATAGAGGATGCTGTTCCACCCGAAGCTCTTCCAGATGTTCGTGACCGTGTATACAACAGGGAACCATTTCGGGTCGGTGCGGAAGGAGACGGGGTCGCCGCCCAGCAGCGTGATGATCTGGTTCACAAGGCCGTCCTTTTCAATAAAGGAGACCACCATGCCCGCGGCCACTACCATGGAGATGAAATAGGGCATATAGCTGGCTGTCTGCACCAGCTTTTTGTAGCGTAGGTGCGTTACCTCGTTGAGCAGCAGCGCGAACGCTATGGGGACCCAGAAGCCGAACGCGAGGTTCATCAGGCTGAGCGTGAGCGTGTTTTTTAACAGGCGCGGAAAATAGATGGAAGAAAAGAACGTTTTAAAATGCTGCAGGCCCACCCATTTTGTAGAGCCGTCAAACGCGAAGAAGGGGTCGCCGGGGACGTAATCCTGAAAAGCGATGACAACGCCGAACATGGGCATATAAAAAAAGATAAAGATCATCACCAGCACCGGCAGCATGATGAGATAGAGCTCACCGCTCTCCCGCAGCCGCCTGCGGCCGATCCGGTTCGCGAGGCTCTGCCGCGGCGCGCCGCGTTTTTTGCAAATGGTTGTCAATGTGCCACATCCTCTCGATCACATGTTGCCGTTTTGTCCTGTGTCCGGCGGAAAAGCCGTCCGGGGCTGTGCTTTCAGCATAACCGCGCCGGGCCGCGTTTGCAACGAACCAAATTTGAAGCCGTGCGCTTTTTTGAAAAAGCGGGGCTTTTGCGGCATGTTTTGCCGGGCCGGCGCAGCGATTTCCAATTTTGCGATTTTGTCAAAAAAAGATGCGCAAGCACTGGAAAACGGCTTGGCAGCTTGCTTTTTCCCCACAGGGAGCACAGGCGGCACGCTTTTCAAACGGCGCGTGTTTTGATATACTGGAGCTGCCGTTTTGAAGTGATTTGTCTGTGGCGGGCCGCACGCGCCCGCCGGGGAGGGGGGGCGCACACGATGAAGAAAAAGCCGGCCGTGCGGCACAGGCTTTCCACGGTGCAGCGCATCTTCTTTTCCTATGTGTTCATATGCCTTGTGCCGGTGGTCATCCTGGCGGGGGTGCTGGCCGTCTCCACCTTCCGCGCACAGCAGCGCGAGGACGCCGCCCGCCAGGCCCATACCGCCGAGCTTGCGGCCCGCACACTGGATGCGGAGTTCAAGCGCGTTCAGGGCCTTGGGCAGCAGCTGTCCGAGACGCAGTGGGTAAAGCGGCGCGGTGCGGCCGCGGGGCTGTATGACGAAGAGTTCGGCCTGCGCGAGAAACTGGCCATCTGCGGAGACCTGCGCGGCTATACCGCGGCCAGCGGCGTGATCCGGCAATTGTCTGTGGTCTTTCCCGAAAAGGAGGAGGTGTATTCCTCCGCCGGCTTTTATGATACGGCAGACTTCTTCCGCACATTTTCGCTGGAAAAAGGGCAGACGCCGCTGGAGAGCGCTGTGGTGTACGAGCGTTTGAGCCTGCCGGAAAACAGCGGCCTGGTGTGCGGCGCGCAGCTCGGCATGACGGGCGGCGCGGCGTCCCGGCTGTTCTTTGCAGAGGCGATGGAGTACAATCGTCCCATGCGGAGCTTTCTGCTGGTGGAACTGGACCGCTCCGCCATCCGCAACCAGATCGCATTGCTGCGCACGGACGATATGCTCTCCCTTTCTATCCGCGGCGCGGACAGAGAGCTGGCGGGGATATCCTTCACGGCCAGGGCCGCAGAGGCTGATTATACTTACCGCTCCGTATGTTTCCCGGTGGATATCACGTCCGGCTTTTCCGCCGTGCCGCTGGTACGGACACGAAGCGTCTGGTTTATCGCCGTGCTGGTGCTTATTTCAGTGCTGCTGACGGTGAATCTGGCGTGGCTGCTTACAAAGCTGACCTACACCCCGCTCAAGCGGCTGGCAGACAGCGCGGCACACCGCCTTCCCGCGCCGGTGCATGCGGGGGATGAATATGCGATCATTGAGGAATCGCTGTGCCAGCTGGCTGCGGAACGGGAAAATGTGCTGCATATGGCAGAGCGTTACCGCGCCACCGCGCGGAGCAATTTTCTGCGCCGGCTGCTGCAGGGGTATTTCGATGCGGCGGAGGCTGCGGAAAAAATGCGGGAGTTCGACATCGGCTTTTCAGATTCGATGTCCCATCTTGTGCTGCTGGTGGAAGAAAGAGAAGGAAGCCACGGTGTGATGCCGCTGGAAGAGGCTCTTTCATCCTTTGACCTTTTGTATGAGATCACGGAACTTTCCAGGACGCGTCTGGCGGCCATTGTCGCACCGGGAGGGCCGGATGAGGTGTGCCCGCAGACGCTGGCGCAGCGGGTCGCGCTCTCGTATCAGGAGCACACGGAAACGATGCCTTTTATCGCCTGCGGCAGCTTGGAGGAGGGCGTTTTGGGCATTAGTAAATCTTATTATGCAGCGGCGGAGCAGCTTTCTGCACGTCTGTCCGACGGCGCGTGCCTTACATCTCCCGACCGGGGGATCTATTATCCCGTCGAGTGGGAGCTTCAGCTCATCAACCGTGCGAAAGCGGGCCAGCAGGCGATGGCGGAGACGATCCTGGGCGAGATACGCGCTGAAAACGAGCGCAGGGGCGTGTCTCAGCAGAACATGCGGCGTTTGGTGCTGATGCTGGCGCAGACGTATTCGCGCATCATCCATGAGTTCGACCCGCAGCCCGCACGCTATGCCGCTGAGTTTGACGCTGTCAGCAGCGCACAGACGGATGACGGCATGTGGGGGGCGCTGTACCGGGTGAATGCGCTGTTCTGTGCGGAGAAAACAGCGTCTCAGCAGGCTGGGGATACGGAGCAGCAGGTCGTGGAATACGTTAAGGAGCATCTGACGGACCCGGATCTTTCTCTTAAGGACCTTGGAGACCGGTTCAACCTTTCAGTCTCCGCGGTTTCGAAGCTGTTCAAGCGTGTGTGCGGCATTAATTTTTACGATTTCCTGCTCAGCGGCCGGATGGAACTGGCCTGCGAGATGCTGGAAAATAAAAAAATCACATTGGCGGCGGCGGCGCGCGCCGTGGGCTACGAAAACGATTATTCGTTCAAGCGTGCATTTTCGCGCTTTTATGGTGTTTCCGTGTCCGAATACCTGCGCAGACGAAGGAAATAACGGCCCAGAGCCTGTGCGGGCCGCTTTTGAAACGGAAAGGGAGTATCCATTTATGAAAGAAGTATTGAATGTAGGTGTTATCGGCCTGGGCAACCGCGGCTCCAACCTGTTGGAAAACTGTATCCTGCCCCAGCCGGGCGTTCGTGTGCTGGCCGTGTGCGACAATTATGAGGACCGCCGGGAGAAGGGCGTGCAGCTTGTGACGGCAGCGGGCCAGCCCGCGCCCCGCGCTGCGGCGGATTACCGCGAGGTACTGGCCATGCCGGAAATCGACGCTGTGGTCATTATGGCGTCGTGGGAATCCCATCTGAACCTTGCCTGCGACGCCATGCGCGCAGGCAAGTATACGGCCGTGGAGGTGGCGGGCGCATATTCTGTGGAGGACTGCTGGAAGCTGGTGCGCACCCACGAGGAAACGGGCGTACCCTGCATGATGCTGGAAAACTGCTGTTTCGGCCGCGACGAGCTGATGGTGCTGAATATGGTGCGCCGGGGCCTGTTCGGCGAGGTGGTGCACTGCCAGGGAGGTTACCGCCACGACCTGCGGGAGGAGGTTTCCACCGGGCGCGAGATGCGGCACTACCGCTTCCGCAACTACCTGTACCGGAACTGCGAAAACTACCCCACCCATGAGCTGGGCCCCATTGCAAACGTGCTGGACATCAACCGCGGCAACCGCATGCTGACGCTTGTTTCAGTGGCGTCCAAGGCCGCGGGGCTGCACGAATATCTGCTGCGGGAAAAAGGCCCGGACTACGACGCTGCAAACATGAATTTTGCCCAGGGCGACGTGGTGACGACCATCATCAAATGCGCCCGGGGCGAGACGATCTGCCTGACGCTGGACACCACTTTGCCGCGGGCCTATTCCCGCGGATTCCATGTGCAGGGGACAAAGGGCATGTACATGGAGGACAACAAGAGCGTCTTTTTAGACGGCAAAGACAACGAGTATGATTTTAAGTGGAACGAGCGCTGGAACAGCGCCGAGGAGTACCGTGAGAAGTACGACCATCCGGTGTGGAAAAAATATCTGGCCGAAGGCGTGCGCGGCGGCCATGACGGCATGGACTGGCTGGTGTTCCGCTCGTTCTTCGACGCCGCAAAGGCGGGCGCGCCTGCGCCCATCGACGTATATGATGCGGCGGCATGGATGAGTATTTCCTGCCTGAGCGAGCAGAGCGTGGCCATGGGCGGCGCTCCCGTGCCCATTCCGGACTTTACCAACGGCATGTGGATGGAGCGCGCTCCCTGGCAGCCGTAAAGCGGGAGCTTCCGGTATTTTATGCTCCGCTCCCTTTCTGAAAAATGAAAAAACAGCGGGCCGCGCCCGTGGGAAAAAGCCTTCCGGTTTTCCGGAAGGCTTCTTTTTTGCGCCTTTGCGGGCGCTAACGCAACCTTAACATCCGGCGGCGAACGTTAAGCGCACACTTACAGCTTATGCCCTATAATGAGGCATACCGCGATAAGGGAAGGAAGGGAATGGATTATGATGGATGTTCTGATGGTCGGAACATTGCTGGCCTGCTTCGGGCTTGTATGGCTTTTGGCAAAATGGTGCCAGAAGCAGGTGGACGCCGCGGAGTGAGCGCGGGGAAAAAGGCCGCAAGGAGGATACATAAATGCTGGTACTGGGTGGGATCGTGCTGCTGCTGGGCTGCTATCTGATCTATGCATTGGTACATCCGGAAAAATTTTGATTCGCTGTGAGCGAAACTGAGATAAACAGGAGGAGCTTGTCATGCTACAGCTTGCACTGACAGTGAGCATTTATTTGCTCATTGTCATTCCCGCGGGTGTGTATCTGTATCACATCGCGGCGGGGAAACACACTTTTGCAGACCCCGTCTTTGACCGTGTGGACGGAGCGATCTATAAAATCAGCGGAGTGGACCCCGGGAAGGGGATGAACTGGAAACAGTATGCCCTGGCTCTGCTGGGGACGAACGCCGTGATGGTGTTCATCGGGTATCTGATCCTGCGCGTGCAGAGCGCAGGGCTTTTCAACCCGAACAATATTGAGAATATGGAGCCCACGCTGGCATTCAATACCATTATCAGCTTCATGACGAACACGAATCTCCAGCACTATTCCGGTGAGTCCGGGCTTTCCTACCTGTCTCAGATGCTGGTCATCATTTTTATGATGTTCGTGTCCGCCGCAAGCGGATATGCTGCCTGCGTTGCGTTCATCCGCGGCCTTGCAGGCAGGACAAAAAACGACGTGGGCAATTTTTTTGCGGACCTGGTGCGCATCACCACCCGTATCCTGCTGCCGTTTTCCATTGTGGGCGGCTTGCTGCTGGTATGGCAGGGCGTGCCGCAGAATTTTGAAGGCAATGTTGTGGTGGAGACACTGGAGGGCACATTTCAGGTCATTGCCATGGGCCCCATCGCCGCGCTGGAGATCATCAAGCATCTGGGCACGAACGGCGGCGGCTTCCTGGGCGCAAACTCGTCTACGCCGCTGGAAAACCCCACGATGCTCTCAAACCTGATCGAGCTGTATTCCATGATGCTCCTGCCCGGCGCATGCGTCATCACCTTCGGTAAAATGGTGCACGCCCGCAGGCAGGAAGCGGCGGACGGCATGCAAAGGGCAGGCGGCCTGCGTGCGCGCGGCGGCCTTTCCGCGGCCATCTACGGCCGCGAGGGACGCAGCATTTTTGCCGCCATGGGCATCCTGTTCGTCATCGGCCTGAGCGTATGCTTCTGGGCCGAGAGCCAGGGCAACCCGGCGTTGGCGGATATCGGCCTGGACCAGGCCATGGGCAGTATGGAGGGCAAGGAGGTCCGCTTCGGTATTGCGCAGTCGGCGATGTTCACCACCGTCACGACCTCTTTTACGACCGGTACGGTGAACAATATGCACGACACCCTGACGCCGCTGGGCGGCATGATCCCTCTGCTGCACATGATGCTGAACGTAGTATTCGGCGGCAAGGGCGTCGGTCTGATGAATATGATCCTGTACGCCATTCTGGCAGTGTTCATCTGCGGCCTGATGATCGGGCGCACGCCGGAATACCTGGGCAAAAAGATCGAAGGCCGGGAAATGAAGCTCACCGCGCTGTGCATCATCATCCACCCGCTGCTCATCCTTGCGTTTTCCGCGCTGGCAGTGGGCACCGCAGCCGGGCGGGAGGGCATCACCAATCCGGGCTTTCACGGCCTGAGCCAGGTGCTGTATGAATATGCCTCCTCCGCCGCCAACAACGGTTCCGGTTTTGAGGGCCTGGCGGATAATACCTGTTTCTGGAATATCACCGCCGGTCTGGCCATGTTCTTCGGCCGGTACCTTTCCATCGTCATCCAGTTGGCCATTGCCGGGTCGCTGATGAAAAAGAACTTTGTCAATGAATCGGCCGGCACGCTGCGGACGGACACGGTTTCGTTTTCCGTTATCCTGGTTTTCGTCGTATACATTTTTGCCGCGCTGACATTTTTTCCAGCGCTGGCATTGGGCCCCGTTGCAGAGCATCTGGCTCTGTGGGGCTAAGAGCGGTTTGAAAAATCAAAAAAGCTGCCTTTCCCAACAGGAACTGACGTTTACTGCGTCCCAAATCCTCGGAATACAGCAGGTATTCCTGCGCTTTTGGCCTTGTAACTGCTCGATCCTTGCGGGAAATACAGCGTTCCTGCTATTTTCAAACAACCCCTAAGGAGGATTTTCAGAGCTATGAGTAAGAACCGCAAGCAAAAGATGATCACACCGGAGATCATGCGGCAGGCCGTGGTCGGGGCGTTTACAAAGCTGGACCCGCGCTATATGATGAAAAATCCGGTGATGTTCGTTGTGGAGATCGGGTTTGTGATCTCGCTGGTGCTCTCCTTCGCGCCCGGCCTGCTGGGAGACACGACGCCGAACGCGCGCGTTTACAACAGTATTGTGTCGGCCATTCTGTTCGTTACGGTGCTGTTTGCAAACTTTGCCGAATCAGTGGCGGAGGGGCGCGGAAAAGCGCAGGCCGCCAGCCTGAAGAAAACAAAAAAAGACACACAGGCACGCCTGCTTGGTGCAGACGGAGGCGAAAGGATGGTGCCGTCCAGCGAACTGAAGAAGGGCGATGTGGTGATGGTGTCCGCGGGCGGGGTCATCCCGGGCGACGGCGAGGTCATCGAGGGCATCGCCTCGGTGGATGAATCCGCCATCACCGGCGAATCCGCACCGGTGGTGCGCGAGGCAGGCGGCGATTTCAGCTCTGTAACCGGCGGCACCACGGTGGTGTCCGACTGGCTGAAGGTGCGCATCACGTCCGACCCAGGCGACAGCTTTCTGGACCGCATGATCGCTCTGGTGGAGGGCGCTTCCCGCAAAAAAACGCCCAATGAGATCGCGCTGAACACACTGCTGGTGTCGCTCACCGTTATTTTTCTGATCGTCATCGTCACACTGTATCCCATCGCCCTGTATTCCGGCGTGCAGCTCCAGACTTCCACACTGATCGCCCTGATGGTCTGCCTGATCCCGACCACCATCGGCGGCCTGCTGTCCGCCATCGGAATCGCCGGGATGGACCGCGTGACGCGCTTTAACGTCATCGCCATGTCCGGCAAAGCCGTGGAGGCATGCGGCGACGTGGACACGATGATTTTGGATAAGACCGGAACGATTACCTACGGCAACCGCCTTGCGGCGGACTTTTTCCCCGTGGGCGGCGCGTGCCGGGAGGAGCTGGTGCGCTGTGCCGCGCTGACGAGCCTGCACGACGGCACGCCGGAGGGTAAGTCCACACTGGCTCTGGCCCGCCTTCAGGGGGAGGACTGCGGGGAGCCGCAGGGCGCGCGCTTCATTGCGTTTACCGCTCAGACACGCATGAGCGGTGTGGACCTGCCCGGCGGCCGGAGCGTACGCAAGGGGGCGTCCGACGCCATTGAGAAATACGTTTGCGAAATGGGCGGCAAGGTGCCGGAGGACCTTGCCCGGCGCGTTGCCGAGGTGTCCGCTCTGGGCGGCACACCGCTGGCTGTCTGCGAGGACAGCCGGATTTTGGGCGTCATTTATTTAAAGGACACGGTAAAGGCGGGCATGGCCGAGCGTTTTAAGCGCCTGCGTGCCATCGGCATCAAAACCATTATGTGCACGGGCGACAACCCGCTTACCGCCGCCACGATCGCCAAGGAGGCAGGCGTGGACGGCTTCATTGCCGAGTGCAAGCCCGAAGACAAGATCGCATTGATCAAAAAAGAACAGGCCGAGGGCAAGATCGTTGCCATGACGGGCGACGGCACCAACGACGCGCCCGCTCTGGCGCAGGCAAACGTAGGCCTTGCGATGAACAGCGGTACCGCCGCCGCCAAAGAGGCCGCAAATATGGTGGACCTGGACAGCGACCCCACGAAAATTTTGGAGGTGGTGGAGATCGGCAAGCAGCTGCTTATTACCCGCGGCAGCCTTACGACTTTTTCCATCGCCAACGACATCGCAAAATACTTCGCAATCATCCCCGCTATGTTTATGATGGCGATCCCGCAGCTGGGTGTGCTCAACATCATGGACCTGGCAACGCCGCACAGCGCCATTCTTTCCGCGCTCATTTTCAATGCCATCATCATTCCATGCCTGATACCGTTGGCGCTCAGGGGCGTAAAGTACCGCCCGATGTCATCCGGCAGGATGCTTGCCCGGAATATGATGCTTTACGGCCTGGGCGGTGTGATCGCTCCCTTCGCAGGCATCAAGCTCATAGATATGCTCATCCATCCGCTTTTGGCGCTTTGGGGCTTTTAAGGAGGAATATGCATGGACGCGAATAAAAAAGCAATGCTCCGCAATATCCGTCAGGCTCTCGTGGTCACGCTGGTCCTGCTGCTTTTGTGCGGATTTGTATTTCCGGTGCTTCTGAGCGGCCTTTCCGGCCTGCTTTTCCCGCATCAGGCGGGCGGCAGCCTGGTGACCGCCGACGGCAAGGCTGTGGGTGCGAAGCTGGTGGGACAGGAGTTCACCGAGGCCTATTTCATGAAGGGGCGGCCCTCCGCCTATCACTACAACACCTATTACACAGACGAACAGGGCAGCCGGTTCTACAACGACGGCAGCGAATTTGCAGGGCTGGGCTCCGGTTCCAACAATTACGCGCCCAGCAACCCTGCGCTGACACAGCGTGTGGAAGCCGACATCGAGGCGTTTTTGGCGGAAAATCCCGGCGTGGCGCGGGAAGATATCCCGGCCGACCTGATGACGGCTTCGGGCTCGGGCCTTGACCCGCACATCTCGCCCGCCGCCGCGCAGGTGCAGCTTCCCGCCATTGCAGAGGCTTCAGGGCTCAGCCCGGAACGGCTTGCGCAGATCGTTGCGGACAACACCGAGGAAAAACTGCTGGGCGTGTTCGGGGAGGAGACCGTGAACGTGCTGGGCGTGAACCTGGACATCGCGCTGGCGATGGGGCTGATTTCGGAAACGGAAAAATAAACGCGGCAGAAGCAAAAAACCGCCGCCCCGAAACGGGGCGGCGGTTGCTGTATACGGCGCCCGCGGGGCGGCCGGTCACATCTCCTGGCAGAGCTGCCAGTACAGGCCCTTGTGCGCCAGCAGCTCCTCATGGGTTCCGCATTCCGCGATCTCGCCGTGGTCGATGTACATGATTTTGTTGCAGGCACGGATGGTGGAGAGCCGGTGTGCGACAATGAAGGAGGTGCGTCCCTTGAGCATGCGGTTCACACCCTCCTGCAGCTCGCGTTCCGTTTTGGTATCCACGCTGCTGGTGGCTTCGTCCAGGATGAGGATCTTCGGGTCGGACGCCATGGTGCGCGCCAGAGCAAGAAGCTGCTTTTCCCCCTGGGAGAGCATGGCCCCGCCCTCGGTGAGCACGGTGTCGTAGCCGTGAGGCAGCGCCCGGATAAAGCCGTCCGCGCACACAAGCTCGGCCGCGCGGATGAGCTCTTCGTCGCCGGCGGCAAGATTGCCGTAGCGCAGATTGTCCATCACGGTGCCTGTAAATACGAAGCTCTCCTGCATCATCAGCCCCATCTGGGCACGCAGCGAAGCCAGCGTCACGCCGGAGATATTCACGCCGTCAATGGTCACCCGGCCTTCGGTGCAGTTGTAAAAACGGCTGAGCAGGTTGATGATGGTTGTTTTTCCGCTGCCCGTGTGGCCCACCAGAGCCACGCTCTCGCCCTGCTTCACATGAAAATTTACATGCTTGAGCACAAGGATATCCTTTTCATAGGCGAAAGAGACGTCGTGGAACTCCACATCGCCGCGGATCTCCGGAAGCACTGCGGCGCCGGGGGCGTCCTGCACCTCGACCGGTTCGTCGATCATCTCAAAGATACGCTCCAGATATGCCACGTTGTTGATGAAGTTGTTGTAGATGTTGGCAAGCTGGTTGATGGGCCCCCAGAACTGGGAGGCGTAGTTCATCATGGCCAGCAGCACGCCCACGGTAACGGCGGGCTTGACGGCAAAGATGCCGTATACGATGATGGCCACCGTCACGCTGCGGCTGATGAGATCGATAACAGGGGAAACGGCCATGGACGGCACGACGGCGCTGTACCAGGCGCGTTTGGAATCGCGCAGCAGGCCGTCGTACACGTCGGCGTTGTACTGCTCCCGCGCGAAAAGCTGGGTGATCTTCATGCAGGTGATGCTCTCGTTGAGGTAGGCGTTCATATTGCTGCTTTTGTTGGAGTACGCCTGCCACCCTCTGCGCTGCATGGGCTTGATGAACAGGATGAACCCGACGGCGAACGGCAGCCCCGCCAGCACGACGCACGCCAGGCGCGCGTCCATGCGCAGCATGAAAACAACAATGAACACCAGGTTGAACATCTGCAGGAACAGGCTGATGAGCCCGTTGGACAGGATGTTGGCCACCGAGTTGACGTAGTTGATGACACGCACGAGAATTTTTCCGTGGGGACGGCTGTCGAAATAGGAGAAGGAAAGCTTCTGCAGGTGCTCGTACAGGTCGCGCCGCAGGTCATGGACGATGTTCTGGCCGATGACGTTGACGCACCGGCTGGACAATGTGGTGAACAGAATGTTGACGGCGATACACGCCAGCATGAGCGCGCAGCAGGCCAGCACCATGGGGATGTTCCCCGCAGGCACAGCCTCGTCCAGCACGCGGGCCGAGAACAGCGGCCCGCACAGGCCCGCCACCATGGCCAGCGCCTGCAGTACGAACGCGCGCAGGAACAGGCGTCCCTCCCGGCGGATGTACACAAAGCAGCGCCGGATCATTTCCCAGCTGAAGGTGCTTTCCAGCGTTTCGTCCACGCCGAAGGTATTCCGTTTTGCCATGGTCAGCGCACCTCCTTTGCCGGGGCGTTTGCCGCGGGCGCGTCGGGCATTCCCTGCACGCCCTGCAGCAGGCAGATGTCGCGGTAATAGCCCTCACAGGCCGCGAGCTGTTCATGGGTGCCGCGCTGCGCGATGCGCCCGTCCTGCAATACGAGTATCTGGTCCGCGCTGCGCACAGCGGAAATGCGCTGCGCAACAATGATCTTTGTACAGGGATAGGGAAGCTCCTGAAGATTTTTGCGCAGCTGCTTTTCGGTCTCCAGGTCGACCGCCGAGGTGGTGTCGTCCAGGATCAGGATCTCAGGCTGCTTTGCCAGCGCGCGGGCCAGGGCGATGCGCTGCTTCTGGCCGCCGGAAAGCCCGGTGCCCTGCTCGCCGATGATGGTGTCGAAGCCCTCGGGCAGCGAGCAGATGAAATCAGCGGCTGCGAGGCGGGCATACAGGGCGACGTCGTCTTCGGAGATGTCGTCGGGCGCGCTGTACGCGATGTTGCTGCTGACAGTGTCGGAATAGAGCTGCACGCGCTGCGTCGCCATGCCGATGCGCCGCCGCAGCGCCTGAAGGTCCCACAGGCGCACGTCCACGCCGTCCACCAGCACCGTGCCGCCGCTGACGTCCAGCATGCGCGTGACGGCGTCCACCAGCGTGGTTTTGCCGCTGCCTGTGGCGCCCAGTATGGCCAGCGTCTGCCCCTGCGTTACGGAAAAGCTGACGTCCTTCAGCGTGGGGGCGCTGTTGTGGGGGTAAGCGACGGTAACGCCGCGGAACTCCACGCTGCCGCGGCATTCGCCCTCGGTGCGCCCGTGCTCGGGGTTCTCGATCCGCGTGCGGGCAAAATAAATTTCAATGACCTTTGCGGCGGAGGTGAGGAACCGCTGAAAATCGTTCAGGTAGGTGCCCAGCGCGCGCATCGGCTCCGACAGGCCCCAGGACATCAGCGAAAAGGCGGCGAGGTCGCCGGCCGTCATTTTTCCCTGGATGATGAACAGACCGCCGAAGAGCACAGACAAAAGCCCCATAAGCTGGGCGCAGCCCTCGATGTAGGGGAAGAATTTCAGCCAGTGAAAGTTGGCCTTGAGGTTTGCCTGGCGGTATTCTTCGTTGCAGTTCTCGAATTTTTCGTTTTCATAGGCCTCGCGCACGAACGCGCGCACCGTTTTGTTGCCCGCGATGTTTTCCTGCGCCACCGAGTTCATGCGGGACAGCTTTTCCCGCAGGGACGCATACAGAGGATACACCGTGCGCGAAAACAGGAACGAGCATGCAAGGATCACCGGGGCAACGGCCAGCAGAAGGAGCGTCAGCGCGGCGTTCACACTGAACAGATATGTCATGGAAAACAGAAACAGGCAGGTGCTCTCCACCGCGTTGTACGAGATCCAGCACACCGTGTGGCGCACCATGTCCAGATCGCCCGTCAGGCGTGTCATCAGGTCGCCCGTGCGGTACCGCGTATAAAAGCCCGCGTCCTGGGTGCACAGGTTGTCGTACAAATGGCGGCGGATGTCCTGCTGGACGTTCTGGGACACATATTCCAGAGACGCCGTCATGCCGTAGCGTACGCACGAGCGCAAAAGCTGCGCGCCGATCATAACGCACACCAGCGGGACGAGCAGCTGTGTCTGGCGCTGCACGGAACCGTCCGGCAGCGTTTGCCCCACCAGCACCCGGTCCGTGATCTGCTGCGTGATGAACGGGAACACCACGCACAGCCCCGCCGAGACAACGGCCAGCGCCATCGCCAGCCAGAACCATTTCCGTTTGTCCTTCATGCAGCCGGAAAGCCATTGCAGCTGTTGCATTGTAAAGACCTTCTAACCTGTAAAATTCAAAAGCGCCGGACGACGAAAAATCATTCCGGTTTTTGTGCTTTATTTGGCTGTATTATATCATCCGGTATGATATAATACCGGACAGAAGGAATCGTTTTGTGGCCAAATATTGCGTTTTGGGGCATCCCGTGGGAGGCATATATGGAAAAACGAAAAGCCTATGCTTATTACGAGGAACGAAGCGGACGCGAGCTTCAGGTGGAGATGGGCAAACGGCTCAATTTCCCCTCCCATCTGCATGGTGAACTGGAGCTTTTTCTGGTGCAGAGCGGCTGCGTCTGCGTTGGGATAGACGGGGAATTTCGTGAGCTGAAGGCGGGAGAACTGGCGGTGGTGTTTCCCAACACGGTGCACAGCTACCAGTGCCGGGAAGCGGACAGCCGGTATATGATGGCCGTCTGCGGCACGTCTCTGATGGGCGATTATTTCCCCAGCCTGACGCAGTGCCGCCCCCGCCGGCCGTACCTGTGCGGGAAAGCGCTGGACCCGGATGTGCTGTACGCCCTGCACAGCCTTTACCGCTGCCGGTGTACCGGGGCGGACAGCAGCATTTCCCGCGCGCTGCTCCATTTGATCCTGGCGCACGTTCTGCCCGAACTCTCACTGGAGCCGGCGCCGGAGCCGAAAGCCATGGATCTGACGAGCAGCGTGGTGCGCTATATCATGCGGAACTTCCGTCAGCCGCTCTCGCTGGAGCACATTGCAAAGGAGCTGGGCGTCAGCAAATATCACCTGTCGCACGTGTTCTCCGCGCGGCTGCACACCAGCTTCCGGGAATATGTGAACGCCCTGCGGCTGGACTGCGCCCGCGACCTGCTGGCTGCAACGGAGCTGAGCATGCTGGAGGTGAGCATGGAATCCGGCTTCGACAGCCTGCGGACGTTCAACCGTGTGTTCCAGGAACGGTTCCGGCAGACGCCGAGCCAGTACCGCAAAAGCCGCACCGGCGCCCTGTGGGGCGCACAGGACGGGCAGCGGCGCAAAGGCGCATAACGCCCTGTGCGCTTGGTAAAAAAGCCATGGCTTTGGAAGTTTTTTGACGGGTTGTTTCTCCGCGCTTGCGCCGGAGCGAAAACTGTGTTACTGTGAATAAGCAAAATGCTGCAGGGTGCCCGGCCGCTGTGAGGCGGCCGGGAGAATAGGGAAACAGGTGCAAGACCTGTGCGGGACCGCCGCCGTAAGGGAACAGTTCCGGCTTCAAAACGTCACTGTGGGTACACACGGGAAGACGAAGCCGGGGCGCTGACGCCCAAGCCGGAAGACCTGCCCTGCGGCGATGCTGCCGGAAGGGCAGGGACGCGCGGCGGACGGACAAAACGCCTGCGCGGTAAAAATCAGGGTGCGCCGTTTTTTAGGACACTTTGTTTGACCGGGCCTTTCTCATAAATGAGAAAGGCCCGGTTTTTTTGCGGCGCACAACAAAAGAAACAGGAGGAATGTTCAATGACCAGGCGTGAAAAACGATTTTTGGCGTTTTCTGTGGTCATGGGCGGCGTTTTGTTTGTACCGCAAAGCGCCTATGCCATGCACATCATGGAAGGGTATCTTCCGCCGGCATACTGTGCGGCATGGGGGGCGCTGTGCCTTCCGTTCCTGGCGGCAGGTGTGGTCCGGCTGCGCCGCACGGTGCAAGCGCAGCGCAAGGCCCTGCTGCTGCTGGCGATGTCCGGCGCGTTTATTTTTGTCATCTCGTCGCTCAAGCTCCCGTCCGTCACAGGCAGCTGCAGCCACATGACGGGCACCGGCCTGGCCGCCATTCTGTTTGGCCCGGCTTACGCTGCGGTGCTGGGGCTCATCGTGCTGGTGTTCCAGGCGGTGCTGCTTGCCCACGGCGGCCTCACCACGCTGGGGGCCAATACCTTCAGCATGGCCATCGCCGGGCCTCTGGTCTCCTGGGGTGTTTATGCCCTGTGCAAAAAGGCGCGTGTGAACCGTAAGCTGGCGATATTTCTGGCGGCGTCTCTGGGCGATCTGTTTACATACTGCGTCACAAGCCTGCAGCTTGCGATGGCCTATCCCGCTGCGGAAGGCGGCGCGGCAGCCAGCGCGGTGCGCTTTTTGGGCGTTTTCGCGCCCACGCAGCTGCCGCTGGCCGCGATCGAGGGCATCTTGACCGTTCTGGTGGTGATGGGGCTGGAAAGCTGTGCCAGGCCCGAGCTGCGGGAGATCGGCTTTTTGAAGGAGGGATTGCAGTGAGCAGGAATACAAAAACCGTTTTGGCGCTGCTGGCCGCTGTGCTGGTACTGGCTGTCGTGCCCTTCTTCCTTGCGCCGGGCGCGGAGTTCGGCGGCAGCGATGACGCCGGAAGCCGGATGGTGGAGGAGATTCAGGGTGAAGCATATGAGCCGTGGTTCACGCCGGTTTTGGAAACACTGCTCGGCGGCGAGCTGCCCGGAGAGATCGAGAGCCTGCTGTTTTGCATCCAGACGGGCGTGGGCGTGGGCGTGCTGGCCTACGGCTTCGGCTATTTTGCCGCGCGTAAAAAATATTCCGCACAGTCCGTGGAATGAGGCTCTTTCGCCCGCCGCTTTGCGCGGGGGCTCCCGGTGAACATGCTTTTTCAAAAAGTCCGGCAGGAGGTGGGAATATGTTCAACGCCCTGCTTGGGGGCTTTGTGGCATGGAGCCTGACGGCCGGCGCGCTGCCCGGCCCTTGGCCGGCTGCAGCTTCCTTAGCGCTGGGCGGCGCGCTGCTGCTGCTGCACGGCCACACGCACGGCGCGGCGCTGACGGTGGACGTGCTGGCGCGGCGTTCCCGCTTTTTGACGGTAAACCCGGGCCTGAAGCTTTGGTGCTGCGCGGCCTTGCTGGCGCTGTGCCTGCTGGCGCGCACCCCGTGGCCGCCGCTGGCGTTGTTTTTTGCAGCGTCCGCGTTAACGGCGGCGGGCGGCGTACGCCCGCGCGCCTATCTGTCGCTGCTGGGCGCGCCTGCTACATTTTTGCTGCTGAGCGGTATTGCGCTGCTGTGGGAATACGCGTCTGCGCCCGGCGGCGTGGCAAACGTCCCGTTTCTGGGCGGGTATTTTGTCCTGCGCGCCCCGGCGCAAACGGCGGCCCGGCTCGTTATGGCGCGGGCGCTGGGCGCGGTGGGCTGCTTGTATTTTCTCAGCCTGTCCACCCCCGTGCCGGAATTGCTGGATGCGCTGCGGCGCGCCCGCGTGCCGGAGGTCGTGGGCGATCTGGCGGTATTGATCTACCGCTACATCTTTATTTTGTTCGCCACGTTCCGCAGCATGCGGGACGCCGCCGCCAGCCGCCTGGGCTATGCCGGGCCGGTGCGCAGCCTGCGCACGACGGGCCGGGTATACGGCGGGCTGCTGGCGCACAGCTTCCGGCGGGCGCAGGCGTGCTTTGACGCGATGGAGAGCCGCTGCTATGACGGCGGCATCCGTTTTTTGACGCGGGAAAAGCCCGTGCGCGCGCCGCACGCGCTTGTGTGCGGCGCATTGACGGCGGGCATGGTGCTGGCGCTTGTGTGCGGCGCATGACACGGCGGTTTTGTAAAAGGGTTGGCAGGAGGGAAAATGGAAGAGATTCTTCGGTTTGAACATGTTTCCTATGCATACGAGGAAGAGCGGGAGGCGCTTTTGGACGTGTGCGTGAAGGTGTGCGCCGGCGAGCGCGTGGCGGTGCTGGGCAGCAACGGCGCGGGAAAGTCCACGTTTTTCCTTCTGGCGAACGGCGTGCTGCGCCCCGGTGCGGGACGCATCCTGTTTCGGGGCGCGCCGGTGGGCAGCGGCGCAAAGCAGCTGAACGTGCTGCGCCGGGGCGTGGGGCTTGTGTTCCAGGACCCGGAGGTGCAGCTGCTGGGCGGCAGCGTGGAGGAGGAGGTCAGCTTCGGCCCTATGAACCTGCGCCTGCCCGTGGGCGAGGTACGCGCCCGCGTGGATGCGGCCATCCGCAGTTTTGCGCTGGAGGAATACCGGGGCCGTGCGCCGCAGTATCTTTCCGGCGGGGAGAAAAAGCGGGTGACGCTGGCCGACGCCCTGGCTATGGAGCCGCAGATGCTTTTGCTGGACGAGCCAGCGGCCAGCCTGGACCCGGCAAATACCCGCCTGCTGGAACAAAATCTTCAAATGCTCTCGGAGCAGGGCCTGGGGCTTATGGTTGCAACGCACGACGTGGATTTCGCATGGCGCTGGGCCACCCGGGTGCTGGTGTTCCGCGGGGGACGGCTGGCGGGGGACGGGGAACCGCGGGAGATTTTTGAAAATGTTTCTTTGCTGCGGACATGCGGGCTGGAGCAGCCGGTGCTGTACCGCGTGGGGCGCGTGCTGGGCCTTGCCGCGCCGCCGCACACTGTGGAGGAACTGGAACAGGAGTGGAAACCATGAAACAGGCTTTGCTGGCCGTCAGCTTCGGCACGAGCGTGCCGCGCGCGCGGCAGGATATCGAGGCGGTGGAACGCGTGCTTGCCGCCGGGGCGCCGGAGCGTGCGTTCTGCCGCGCGTACACCAGCCCGACGATCCGCCGCATCCTGGCCGAACGGGGAGAGCCCGTGTCCGGCCTGCCCGAGGCGCTGGAGGCGCTTGCGGCCGCGGGGGTGGAGGATGTGGCGGTGCAGCCCACCCATCTGCTGTACGGCTTTGAATACGATAAGCTCAAAGCGGACGCGGCGGCGTTTGCGGGGCGCTTCGCCCGGCTGGCCCTGGGGCGGCCCCTTGCCGCGGACAGCGAAAGCCTGCGCGCGCTGGCTGCGTGCATGGTGCGGCGCTTCGGGCAGCCGGAGGGCGGGGCGTTGGTGCTGCTGGGCCATGGCACGGAGCACTTCGCCAACATGGTCTATCCCGCCATGCAGACGGCCCTGCGCCTTGCGGGCGGGCGGCGCGCCTATATGGGCACGGTGGAGGGCTGGCCCGGCTTTGACGAGGTGCTGGCGCAGCTGAAGGAAGACGGCTGCGGGCAGGCGCTGCTTGTGCCGTTCATGCTGGTGGCGGGCGACCACGCCCTGAACGATATGGCGGGGGACGGCCCAAAAAGCTGGAAAAGCAGGCTCGAGGCCGCGGGCGTCGGGGTGCGCTGCCGGATGCGGGGCCTGGGCGCGCTGCCGGAGGTGCAGGCGCTGTACGGTGCGCGGCTGCGGGAGATAGTATAAATTTGTAAGGCGGGTGACGGAATGCCGTTTGAGCATTATATCCAGTCCGGCGGAAAACGGCTGCGCTGCGGCTATACCACCGGGACCTGCGCGGCGCTTGCGGCCGCGGGCGCGGCACGCCTGCTGCTGGGCGGGCGCGCGCCGGAGAGCGTCACGCTCACGACGCCCGGCGGCCTGCCTGTTACGGCTGCGCCCCGGTATTGCCGCATGGCAGGGGAAACCGCCTGCTGCGCGGTGGAAAAGGACGGCGGCGACGACATCGACGCGACGCACGGCGCGCTGATTGAGGCGCGGGTGGAGCGCGCGGCACAGCCGGGCGTTGTGATAGACGGCGGCCCGGGCGTGGGCCGTGTGACAAAGCCCGGGCTGGACCAGCCCGTGGGTGCGGCGGCCATCAACCGTGTGCCGCGCAGGATGATCGAGCAGGCGGTGCGCGCCGTGTGCGATGCACTGAACTGGGACGGCGGCCTGCGGGTGACCATCTGTGTGCCGGAGGGCGCGGCGCTGGCGAAAAAAACCTTCAACCCGCAGCTGGGCATCGAGGGCGGCATTTCCATTCTGGGAACCTCCGGCATCGTGGAGCCCATGAGCATGCAGGCGCTCATCGACACGGTGGCGCTTTCGCTGCGCCAGGCGCGGGCCCAGGGGGCCGCCCGCGTGCTGCTGACGCCCGGCAATTACGGTGTGGATTTTCTGCGTGAGCAGGGGCTGGACGCGGCGGGCGCACCCGTGGTGAAATGCTCGAATTTCATCGGCGACGCACTGGACGAGGCCGCTGCGCTCGGCTTTGCCGACGTGCTGCTGGTGGGGCACATCGGCAAGCTGGCAAAGCTGGCGGGAGGCGTCATGAATACACACAGCCGGTATGCGGATTGCCGCACGGAGCTGCTGTGCGCCCACGCAGCAGTGTGCGGCGCGTCGCAGAAGACCTGCGCCGCGCTGCTGGACGCGGCCACCACGGACGCATGCATAGCGCTGCTGGACGAAGCGGGGCTGCGCGCGCCTGTGCTGGACAGCCTGCTGCGGGCCGTGGAGCGGCATCTCGTCCGCCGGGCGGCGGGCGCATACCGGGTGGGCGCGGTGCTGTTTTCCAATGAATACGGTCTGCTGGGCCGGACGGCTTCGGCCGCGGAGATGCTGGCGGAATGGAAGGGGAAAAAACAATGAAAAAAGGCGTTTTTTACAGTGTGGGCGTTGGCCCCGGAGACCCGGAGCTCATCACGCTCAAGGCCGTGCGAACGCTGGAGCGCTGCCCTGTGGTGGCCGCGCCGCAGACGAAAAACGGCGAGATGCTGGCGCTCTCCATCGCGCGGCAGGCGGTTTCGCTGGAAGGCAAAACCGTTGTGCCGCTGCATTTTACCATGTCCCGGGACAAGGCGCAGCAGCACGCCGCGCACCTTGCGGCGGCGCAGGCGCTGCGGCCGCATCTGGACGCGGGGCGGGACGTCGCCATGCTCAACCTGGGCGACGTTTCCATCTACGCCACGGCCGCCTACCTGGCGGACATTTTGGCCGCGGATGGCTATGAAACGCGCATGGTGCCCGGCGTGACGAGCTTCTGCGCCGTGGCGGCCCGGCTGAACACCAGCCTGACGGGCATCGATACCCCGCTGCACATCGTGCCGGGCGGCTGCGGCGCACTGGAGGAATGCCTGGCGCAGCCGGGCGCCAAGGTGCTGATGAAGTCCGGCAGGCAGCTGCCCGGTGTGCTGGCGGCGCTGGAGCGGCGCGGCCTGCTGGAGCGCAGCGCGCTGGTGAGCAACTGCGGGCTGCCCGGAGAACAGGTTTATGCCGACCTTTCCGCGTTCCCGCGCGAACAGGACGCGGGCTATTTTGCAACGATCATCGTAAAGGAGGACTGACCCATGGTGCATTTTGTGGGCGCCGGCCCCGGCGCGCCGGACCTCATCACGCAGCGGGGCGCGGCGCTGCTGCGCGCCGCGGACGTCGTGATCTACGCGGGCAGCCTTGTCAACCCGGCGCTGCTGGGCCTGTGCCGGCAGGACTGCTCGGTGTACAACAGCGCGCAGATGACGCTGGAACAGGTGCTGGAGGTGGTGCGCGCCGCCCATGCGGAAAACAGGGACATCGTCCGCCTGCACACGGGAGACCCGTGCCTTTACGGCGCCATCCGGGAGCAGATGGACGCATTGGACGCACTGGGCATTCCCTATGACGATACCCCCGGCGTTTCCAGCTTCTGCGGCGCGGCGGCCGCGGCCTGTGCGGAATACACTTTGCCGGGCGTGAGCCAGACGGTCATCATCACGCGCATGGCCGGGCGCACGCCCGTGCCGGAACGCGAGGGCATCGCGGCGCTTGCCGCCCATGGCGCCACGATGGTGGTGTTTCTTTCGGCGGGCATGCTGGACGGCCTGCAGGCCGCTCTGCTGCAGGGCGCGTACACGCCCGACACCCCGGCGGCGCTGGTATACAAGGCCACCTGGCCCGAGGAAAAGGTGGTGCGCTGCCGTCTGGGCGCGCTGGCACAGGCGGGGCGCGAAAACAATATCTCAAAAACGGCGCTGGTGCTGGTGGGGGATTTCCTCGCGCCGGATTATGAACGCAGCAAGCTGTACGACCCCTCCTTTGCGACGGAATTCCGCGAGGCGAAGCCGTGACCGTGCGGCTGCTGGCGTTCACCCAAAAGGGCATGGAGCTGGCCCGGCGGCTGGCGGCGGAGCTATCCGGCGAGGCCGCGCGCTGCGGCGAAGGCTGCATGCTGGACGCCTGGACAGCCGACGCCTTTGCCAACGCGGACGCGCTTGTCTATGTGGGCGCGGCGGGCATCGCGGTGCGCGCCGTCGCGCCTTATGCCGGGAATAAGGCGTCGGACCCGGCCGTGGTGGCGGTGGACGAATGCGGCCGCTTCGCGGTGCCGCTGCTGAGCGGGCACCTGGGCGGCGCGAACCGTTTGGCCCGGCGCATCGGCGCTGTTTGCGGCGCGCTGCCCGTCATCACCACGGCCACGGACGCAAACGGAGCGTTCGCCGTGGACGAGTGGGCCGTGCGGCAGGGCTGCTGTGTGCTGGATGTGCCGCGCATCAAACGGGTGTCGGCAAAAATACTGGCGGGCGGCATGGCGGTGCTGCGCAGCCCATGGCCCGTTGCGGGCACGCCCCCGGCGGGCGTGGCGGCGGACGGCGGCGCGTTCGATTTTGAATTGACGGTGCACAGCGCCGACGCGGGCGCGCTGCGGCTCGTGCCGCGCATCGCGGTGCTGGGCGTGGGCTGCCGGAGGGGCATTGGGCAGCAGGCGATGGAGGAGGCCTTCGCGGCATTGCTGGCGCAAAGCGGGCTGTGCGCCGAGGCGTTTTATAAGGTGTGCAGCATCGACCTGAAGCGGGACGAGCCGGGCCTGCGCGCGTTCTGCGCGGCCCACGGCTTTGCGTTCGAGACGTTTTCCGCCGCACAGCTTGCGGCGGTGGAGGGCCGCTTTTCGTCGTCCGGCTTTGTGCAGAGCGTGACGGGCGTGGACAACGTGTGCGAGCGCAGCGCGGTGCTGGGCAGCGGCGGGACATTGTATTGCAAAAAACAGGCGGGCGGCGGCGTGACCATGGCGGCGGCCATGGCGCCCTTCGCCCCGGATTGGCGGTGGCAGGATGAATAAGGTATATGTGGTGGGCCTGGGGCCGGGCGGAGAGGAATTTATGACGGCGCAGGCGCGCGCGGCCATGGAACGCGCGGACGTGCTGTGCGGCTACACGGTGTATGTGGATTTGGTGAAGCATCTGTACCCGGGCAAGGAGACATATGTCACGCCCATGACGCGGGAGCTGGAGCGCTGCCGCTGGGCGCTGGAAACGGCGGCGGCCGGGCGCACGGTGGCCATGGTGTGCAGCGGGGACGCGGGCGTGTACGGCATGGCCGGGCCGCTTTTGCAGCTTGCAGGGGAATACGGCGGCGCGGAGGTGGAGGTGGTGCCTGGCGTCACCTCGGCGCTCTCGGGCGCGGCGGTGCTGGGCGCGCCGCTGATGCATGATTTCTGCGTGATCTCCCTGTCGGATCTGCTCACGCCGTGGGAGCAGATCGAGCGTCGGCTGGCCCTTGCGGCGGCGGGGGATTTTTCCATATGCCTGTACAACCCGTCCTCGAAAAAGCGGGCGGACTATCTGCGCCGCGCCTGCGATATCCTGCTGCGGGAAAAAAGCCCGGACACCGTCTGCGGCTGGGTGCGCAACATCGGCCGGGAGGGCCAGCAGCACCGCCTGCTGACGCTGGCCCGGCTGCGGGACGAGCAGGTGGATATGTTCACCACAGTGTTCATCGGCGCGGGAACGACGCAGGCCGTGGCGGGCCGCATGGTCACGCCGCGGGGCTATGAGGCCAAACGATGAAAGTGCTTGTTTTCGGCGGCACGACGGAGGGCCGTTTGCTGGCACGGGAGCTTTCGGCGCTGGGCGCGCAGGTCACCGTGAGCGTGGCCACCGCGCTGGGAGCGGAGGAGCTTCGGGGCGTTCCGCCGCTGACGGTGTGCGTCGGCCGAAAGGACGCGCGGCAGATGCGTGAAATGCTGCCGGGCTTTGCAGTGTGCGTGGACGCCACGCATCCTTACGCGGCCGAGGCCAGCGGGAACATCCGCGCGGCGTGCCTTGCGGCCGGGGTGCCGTACAGGCGGCTGCTGCGCGGGGCCAGCGCCCTGCCGCCGGACAGCGTTGTTGTGCCCGACGCGCCGGCCGCCGCGCGGTGGCTGGCCGGCACGCAGGGCAATATCCTGCTGGCGACGGGCGCGAAGGAGCTTGCCGCCTTTGCGGGGCTGGACGCGGAGCGGCTGTACCCGCGGGTGCTGCCCACGCACGAGGGGCTTGCGGCCTGCGAGGCGGCGGGCGTGCCCCACGGCAATATCATTGCGCTGCAGGGGCCTTTTACGCGGGAGCTCAACGAGGCGCTGATGCGCCGTTTTGACATCGGGTATCTTGTCACCAAGGACGGCGGCGCACCGGGAGGATTCGGCGAAAAGGCGCAGGCGGCGCGGAATGTGGGCGCGCGGCTCGTGGTGATCCGCCGCCCGGCGGACAGCGGAGAAGATTACGCGGCGGTTTTGAATGAATGCAGGGAGATGATGGCATGCAGGTGATCCTGGCGGCAATGGGCGGCGGCGCGCCCGGAACGATGACGGCGGAGTGCGCCGGGGCGCTGGCGGCGGCGGAATGCGTCGTCGGCGCGCGGCGGCTACTGGCCGCGCTGCCCGCGGGCTGCACGGCGCGCAGAGTGGAAGCAGCGCGCCCGCAGGAGGTGCTGCAGGCCGTGCTGGAAGCGCGGGGATACGCCTCCCTGTGCGTTGTGGCGTACAGCGGCGACACGGGCTTTTATTCCGGCGCGTGCGGCCTGCTTCCGCTGCTGGCGGAAAACGGCGTTGCGGCGCGGGTGCTGCCGGGTATTTCCAGCGTGCAGCTTTTGGCCGCGCGTCTGAGCCGCCCCTGGCAGGACTGGACGCTCGTCTCCGCCCACGGCGCGGCGTGCGACGCGGCTGCGGCGGTGTGCGGCGGCAGACCGGTGTTTTTCCTCACGGGCGGCACGCTCGGCCCGGCCGCGCTGTGCGCGCAGCTGTGCGAAGCGGGCCTGGGCGGGCTGGCCGTGACGGTGGGGGAGAACCTTTCCTATCCGGACGAGCGTGTGACGCAGGCCACCGCGGCGCAGTGCGCGCAAGGTGCGTTTGCACCGCTGAGCGTGCTGCTGGCCGAGGCCGCGCCCCGCGCGCCGCAGCGCGCGCCGGGCATTGCGGACAGCGCGTTTGCACGCGGGGAGGTGCCGATGACAAAGCAGGAGGTGCGCGCCGCGGCGCTGGGCAAGCTGGCCGTGCGCCCGGGCGACGTCTGCTGGGACGTGGGCGCGGGCACGGGCAGCGTGAGCGTGGAGCTGGCTTTGGCCGCGCACCGCGGCCGCGTGTACGCGGTGGAGTGCGAAGCAGACGCCTACGCGCTCATCCGCCGGAACCGGGAGCGGTTCGGCGCGTGGAATATGACGCCGGTGCAGGGCCGCGCCCCGGAGGCGCTGGCCGGGCTGCCCGCGCCGGATGTTGTTTTCATCGGCGGCACCGGGGGCGGCATGGCCGGCGTGGTGGACGCGGCGCTGGCGCGCAGCCCGTCCGCGCGGATCTGCATTTCCGCAATTGCGCTGGAGACGCTTTCCGCCGCCGCTGCGGCGCTGACGGCCCACGGGCTGGCCGCGCAGGTGACGCAGATCGCCGTCAGCCGCACCCGGCCCGCGGGCGGGCTGCACCTGCTTATGGCGAACAATCCTGTTTTTCTGGTCACGGGGAATTGCGAATGATCGAATGTATGCTGGCCGCGCCGTCCTCCGGCAGCGGCAAAACGGCGCTGGCCTGCGCATTGCTGGCCGCGCTGCAAAAACGGGGGCTCGCGCCGTGCGCGTTCAAGTGCGGGCCCGATTATATCGACCCCATGTTCCACCGTTCGGTGCTTGGCGTGGAGAGCCATAATCTGGACCTGTTCCTCTGCGGGGAGGACGCGGCCCGCACATTGTACGCGCGGCATGCGGCAGGCCACGGCGCGGCGGTGGTGGAGGGCGTGATGGGCTTTTACGACGGCGTGGGCGGCGTGACGGCGCGCGCCAGCGCGTGGCATGTGGCCCGCACGCTGGACCTGCCGGTGCTGCTGGTGCTGCGTCCCCGGGGCGCGAGCCTGACGCTGGCCGCGCAGGTGCGGGGCCTGCTCGCTTTCCGGCAGCCCAGCCATATCGCGGGCATTCTGCTGAACGATTGCTCCGCCATGCTGGCCCAAAGCCTTGCGCCCATGCTGGAGCAGGAGACGGGCGTCCCCGTGCTGGGGTATCTGCCCCACATGCCGGAGGCTGTGTTCGGGAGCCGGCATCTGGGCCTGTACACGGCGGCGGAAATCGACGGCCTTGCGGCGCGCATCGGCGCGCTGGCCGCGCAGCTGGAGCAGAGCGTGGATATGCCGCGCCTGCTGGCGCTGTGCGGGCGGCGCACGGCGGATGGAGCGGGACGGGAGCGCAAGGCCCCGGCGCGAAAGCAGGCGGCGCGCATCGCCGTGGCGCGGGACGAGGCGTTTTGCTTTGCCTATGCCGAAACGCTGGAATCCCTGCGGGACGCGGGCGCGGAGCTTGTATTTTTCAGCCCCGTGCATGACGCGGCGCTGCCCGGGGGAGCGGGTGGGCTGTATCTGCCCGGAGGCTATCCGGAGCTGTACGCCGGGCAGCTTTCGCAAAACGCGGCCATGCGCCGCGCGGTGCGCCGCGCGGTGGAGGCGGGCCTGCCCACGGTGGCGGAATGCGGCGGCTTTTTGTATCTTGGCCAGAGCCTTGAGGGCGAAGACGGCGCGGTGCACCCTATGGCGGGCGCACTGCCCGGCGCGGGCGTGCGGCGGCAGAAGCTTGTTCGCTTCGGCTACGCGCAGCTTACGGCCCGGGCCGACAGCCTGCTGCTGCGCGCGGGCGAAACGGTCCCCGTTCACGAGTTCCACTATTGGGACAGCACGGAAAATGGCGCGGCGTTCAACGCGCAGAAGCCTGCGACGGGCCGCAGCTGGACGTGCGGGTTCGCGGGGCCGGCGCTGTATGCAGCTTTCCCGCACCTGTATTTTGCGGGCAGGCCGCAGCTGGCGGAGCGGTTTGTGCGTGCGGCCGCCGCCTTTCAAAGCGGCCGGTGAAGGGCCTTGTGCTTTTGAGAGGCTGCGGGCCCGGGGCGGCGCCGTGCGCTTGGGAAAGCGCCCCGGGCATTGAAAACAAAATGAAGCTGGAATGCAAAGAAAGAAGCTGGAAGCATGGAACTGCGTGAATTGCTGCAAAACATCACGCCGCCGGACGAGGCGGCGCGGGAACAGGCGCACCGCCGCTGGGCGGCGTGCGCAAAGCCTTTGGGCAGCCTGGGTCTGCTGGAGACGGCGCTGGAGGACATTGCGGCGCTGACGGGCGACGCGCAGGCGCCGCTTTTGCCGCGTGCGGTTCTGGTGCTGTGCGCGGACAACGGCGTGGTCGCCCAGGGCGTTACCCAGACGGACAGCAGCGTGACGGCCGCTGTGACGCGCAACCTGGCTGCGGGGCGCACCTCCGTGTGCCGGATGGCGCAGGCCGCGCAGTGCGCCGTGGTGCCCGTGGACATGGGCGTGCGGGATTTTGCGCCGCAGCCCGGCGTGCTGGCCCGGCGCATCGGCAACGGCACGGGGGATATCACACAGGGGCCTGCCATGACGCGGGCCCAGGCGGAGCAGGCCGTTTTGGCGGGCGCGGAGCTTGTGCGCACGCAGAAGGAAAAAGGCGTGCGTCTGCTGGCCACGGGCGAGATGGGCATCGGCAACACCACCACGGCCAGCGCTGTGGCCAGCGTGCTGCTGGGCCGCGCGCCCGTGGAAATGACGGGCCGCGGCGCGGGTCTTTCGGACGAGGGGCTGCGGCGCAAGGTGGCGGCCATCGAGCGGGCCGTGGCCCTCAGCCGCCCCGCCGCGGACGACCCGCTGGACGTTCTGGCCAAGGTGGGCGGCTTTGACATCGCGGGGATGTGCGGCGTGTTTCTGGGCGGCGCGGCCTGCCGTGTGCCTGTGCTGGCGGACGGCTTCATCAGCGCCGTGGCGGCGCTGTGCGCGGTGCGGCTGTGCCCGGCGGCGGCCAAGGCCGTTTTGGCGAGCCATGTCTCGGCCGAGCCCGCGGGCATGCTGCTGCTGGACGCGCTGCGCAAAAAACCGCTCATCACGGCGGGCATGCGCCTGGGCGAGGGCACGGGAGCGGTGGCGGCCATGCCGCTGCTGGACATGGCCCGCGCCGTATATATGGATTGCTACACGTTTGAGGAGGGCGGCATCGAGGCCTATACGCCGCAGGGCGGAGAGGGCTGAACGCCGGAGAGGAAAGGGGCGGATGGGATGTTCACACTGGTCGTGGGCGGCGCGGCGTCCGGCAAAAGCGAATATGCCGAGCAGCTGATCCTGCGGGCGGGCGCTCTGCCTCGCTACTATGTGGCGACGATGGAACCCTTTGGCGCAGAAGCCCGCGCGCGCATTGCGAGGCACCGCGTCCTGCGCGCGCAAAAGCGGTTCGAGACCATTGAATGCCCCGTTGGCCTTTCGCGGGTGCTGCTGCCTGCAAGGGGCGCGGCGCTGCTGGAATGCCTGAGCAATCTGGCCGCAAACGAGCTGTACAGCCCGGCGGGCGCAGGCGGTGAACAGGCGGCGCTGGCCGCTGTTGTGGACGGCGTGGAAAGCCTGCGGCGGCAGTGCGAAGCACTGGTGGTCGTCACGGGCGAGGTGTTCAGCGGCGGCAGCGCCTATGCGGGAGATACCGGTACCTATCTGCGTGTGCTGGCCGCGGCAAACCGGGCGCTTGCCGCCCGGGCGGACGCTGTTTGTGAGGTGGCGTGCGGCCTGCCGCGCTATTATAAAGGAGAGGGGGCCGCGCTGTGACGCTGTTTGAAACGGCCGCCGTGGCGTTTGCCATGTTTTCCGCCGTGCCGGTACCGCAGCCGGTGTGGAACGAAAAAAACATGCGGTACGCGCTGTGCGCCTTTCCGCTGGTGGGGGTTGTGTGCGGCCTTGCCTGGTGGGGCTGGGCGGCTTTGGCGGCGCGGCTTTCATTTCCGCTTTTGCTGCGCGCGGCCGGGCTGTGCCTTGCGCCGGTGCTCGTGACCGGGGGCATCCACCTGGACGGCTACGCCGACACCTGCGATGCGCTGGCAAGCTGCGCCGCGCCGGAAAAAAAGCAGGAGATATTAAAGGACCCGCGCTGCGGCGCGTTTGCGGTCATACGCCTGTGCACCTATTTTACGGCCTATCTGGGCCTGTGCGCGGCGGTGGACTGCACGCCCCGGGCTGCGCTGTGCATGGAGCTGGGCTTTGTGCTGGAGCGGGCGCTTTCCGGCTATGCGATCGCGGCGTTCCCTCTGGCAAAAAACACGGGCCTTGCCCATACCTTTGCAACGGGAGCGGACCGCACGGCTGTGCGCCGCGCGCTGCTTGCACTGTGCGCACTGGCCGCCGCAGGCATGGCGGCGGCGGGGGGGATGACGGGCGCCGCCATGGCGCTGGCTGCGGTGCTTGTGTTTTTGCGATACCGCGCGGTGGCGCAAAAGCAGTTCGGCGGCATATCGGGCGACCTGGCCGGATGGTTTTTGCAAAAGGCGGAGCTGTGGATGCTGGCCGCGCTGGCAGCGTGCAGCCTGCTTTCGGGGGTGACGGGATGATCTTTATCACAGGCCCGCTGTACAGCGGGAAACGGGAGTATGCCCGGCTGCTGCTGGGCTGTACCCGGGAGGAGCTGGCGCAGCGCGCTGTTTGGGACGTGCAGGAGCTGGCTGCGGGCTGCGGCGACCTTGCCGCGTTGGCGCAGCAGCTTGCCCGCAACGAGGTGGTCATCGCCACCGAGGTGGGCGGCGGCGTCGTGCCGGTGGACAAAAACGAGCGCGCCGCGCGGGAGGCGGCGGGCCGTCTCGGCTGCCTGCTGGCGCAGCGCGCGGACGCCGTGGTGCGCGTGTTCTGCGGTATCCCGGTCTATCTGAAAGGAGCGCCGAACACATGAACGTTTATCTTTTGCGCCATGGGCAGACGGAATACAATGTGGACAAGCGGTACCAGGGCACGCGGGACATCCCGCTTTCGGAAAAGGGGCGCGCCGCGCTGCGGCGGGCGGACATTGAACCGGACACGGTGTATGTCTCGCCGCTGTGCCGGGCCGTGGACACGGCCCGGGTGCTGTTCCCGGCCGCGCGGCTCGTGCCCGTGCACGACCTGCGGGAGATGTGCTTCGGCATTTTCGAGGGGCGCAATTATGTGGAGATGGAGCGCGACCCCGATTATCTCGCCTGGGTGGGAGACGATTGTATGGGCCGCTGCCCGGGCGGAGAGAGCCGGGCTGAATTTTCCGACAGGACCTGCGCGGCCTTTGCGTCCCTGGTGGACGAAGCGCTGGCGCGGGGCGCGGAAATGCTCGTCGTCATGGCGCACGGCGGCACCCAGATGGCGGTGATGGAGCGGTACGCCTGCCCGCGCCGGGATTATTACACCTGGTGCGCGGGCAACGCGGCCGGCTTTATACTGGATGCGGCGCGCTGGCAGACGCACGGCCTGCTGGACCTTGCGGGCGAAGCGTGTTATGCGGAGGAAGCGTGAGATGGATATTGTGCTGGCCGCGCTGTGCGGCTTTTTGATGGACCTTGCGCTGGGAGACCCGGCCTGGATGCCTCACCCGGTGGTGGGCATGGGGAAATGCATCGCCGCGCTGGAACGCGGGCTGCGCCGCGCTTTTCCGAAAACGCCCCGGGGCGAGCTTGCGGCGGGCGCGGTGCTGGCGGCCTTGCTGCCGCTGGGCACACTGGGCCTTGCGGCGGGCGCGCTCTGGCTGTGCGGCCTTGCGCACCCGGCGCTGCGCTTTGCGCTGGAGGCCGTGTGGTGCTGGCAGGCGCTGGCCATGCGGGGCCTGCGGGACGAGAGCCGCAATGTGTACCGCGCGCTGACGGGCGGCACGCTGGAGCAGGCGCGCGCCGCCGTGGCCCGCATCGTCGGGCGGGACACCGCCGCCCTTTCCGCCGGAGGCGTGACGAAAGCGGCCGTGGAAACGGTGGCCGAAAACTTTGCCGACGGCGTGGCCGCGCCGATGTTTTACATGCTGCTGGGCGGCGCGCCGCTGGCGCTGTGCTACAAGGCGGTGAACACCATGGACAGCATGGTGGGGTATAAGAATGAGCGGTATCTCTATTTCGGGCGCGCGGCCGCAAAGCTGGACGACGCGGCCAATTATCTGCCCGCGCGCATGGCCGCACTGCTGCTGGCGGGCGCGGCGGCGCTCACGGGGCAAAACGCGCGCGGCGCGCTGCGCATCGGACGGCGGGACAGGCGCAGCCATGCCAGCCCCAATTCCGCCCAGACGGAGGCGGTGATGGCCGGAGCGCTGGGCGTGCAGCTGGCCGGCCCGGCCAGCTATTTCGGCAAGCTGTACGAAAAGCCTACGATCGGCGACGCGCTGCGGCCGGTGGAGCCGGGGGACATCCTGCGGGCAAACCGGATGCTGTATGCCGCAGGGACGCTGTGCATGGCGCTGCTGGCCTGCGCGCGCGCTGCGGTGTGCCTGCCGCTGGGGCTGTGACGGAGGGGGGAGAACGCATGGAACTGACGCATGGAGGGGACTGGGCCGGATATGCGGCCCAGTACGGCGGTATGCCGCTGGATTTTTCGGCCAACGTCAGCCCGCTGGGTTTGCCGCAGGGCGTGCGGCAGGCCGTGGCGCGGGCGCTGGACGGAGCGGACCGTTACCCGGACCCGTTGTGCCGGGCACTGCGGAAAAAGCTGTCCGGCACATTGGGCGTGCCGCCGCAGAGCATTTTGTGCGGCAACGGCGCGGCGGACCTGATCTTCCGGCTGGCGCTGGCGGAAAAGCCGAAGCGGGCGCTCGTCACGGCGCCCACCTTTGCCGAATACGAGCAGGCCCTGGCCGTCGCGGGCTGTACGGCGGACCGCTTTTTCCTGCGGGAGGAAGAAGGCTTCGCCGTCACCGAAGCGCTGCTGGAACGCATTGAGCCGGGGCTGGACATACTGTTTTTGTGTGAGCCGAACAACCCCACGGGACGCACCACGCCCCGCGCGCTGCTTTTGCGCATTTTAGAGCGGTGCGCCGCCTGCGGCACACGCCTTGTGGTGGACGAGTGCTTCAACGAATTTCTGGACGATCCTGCCGCGCACACGCTGCTGGGAGAGCTGGAGGGGCATGAAAACCTGCTGCTCCTGCGGGCGTTTACCAAGTGGTATGCGATGGCGGGCGTGCGGCTGGGCTACGCGCTTTGCGCGGACGGCGCGCTGCTGGAACGCATGCGCGCCGCCGGGCAGCCGTGGGCCGTTTCCGCTCTGGCGCAGGCGGCGGGCGAGGCCGCGCTGGAGGAAACGGATTACAGCGCGGCGCTGCGCGCGCTCGTCGCCGCCGAGCGGCCGCGCCTTTCGGCGGGGCTGGCGGCGCTGGGGTGCCGCGTGCTGCCGGGCGAGGCGAATTATCTGCTGTTTTACCACAGCGGCGAGCAGCTGGTGCAGCGGCTGCGGGCCCGGGGCGTGCTGCTGCGCGGCTGCGCCAATTATCCGGGCCTGGGGCCGGGGTGGTACCGCGCGGCGGTGCGCACCCATTCGGAAAACAGCGCCTTTTTGCAGGCGCTTGGGGAGGTGTTGTAAATGGCGCGCTGCATTATGGTGCAGGGCACGATGTCGGGCGCGGGCAAAAGCCTGCTGGCCACGGCGCTGTGCCGCATTTTCCGGCAGGACGGCCTGCGGGTGGCGCCCTTCAAAAGCCAGAACATGGCGCTGAACAGCTATATCACCCGCGACGGGCTGGAGATGGGCCGGGCGCAGGTGGCACAGGCCGAGGCCGCGGGCCGCGAGCCGGACGTGCGCATGAACCCGGTGCTGCTCAAGCCCAGCAGCGACACCGGCAGCCAGCTGATCGTAAACGGCGAGGTGCGCGGGCAGTACCGCGCGGCGGAATATTTCAAGATGAAAAAAAGCCTGGTGCCGGAGATCCTGCGCGCTTATGAGAGCCTTGCGGCGGAAAACGACGTCATCGTCATCGAGGGCGCGGGCAGCCCGGCGGAGATCAACCTGCGGGACGGCGACATCGTCAATATGGGCCTGGCAGAGCTGGTGAACGCGCCGGTACTGCTTGTGGGGGACATCGACAGGGGCGGCGTGTTCGCGCAGCTTTACGGCACGGTGGCTCTGCTGCAGCCGGAGGAGCGCGCGCGCGTCGTCGGCACGGTCATCAACAAATTCCGCGGCGACGTCGAGCTGCTTCGCCCGGGCCTTGCGATGCTGGAGGAAAAGACGGGCGTGCCCGTGCTGGGCGTCGTGCCTTATACCCGCGCGGACATCGACGACGAGGACAGCCTTGCGCCGTGCCTTGCGCAGACGCAGCAGCGGCGTCCGTTGGACATCGCGGTGGTGCGCCTGCCGCGCATCTCCAATTTTACGGATTTTTCCCCGCTGGAGAGCCACCCCGCGCTGGGCGTGCGGTATGTGGAGCGGGCCGGGCAGCTGGGCGAGCCGGACCTGGTGGTGCTGCCGGGCACAAAAAACACGATGGGAGACCTTGCCTGGATGCGCCAGAACGGCCTGGAGGCCGCGGTAAAGAAGCTGGCAGCCGCGGGCACGCCCGTGCTGGGCGTGTGCGGCGGCTACCAGATGCTGGGAACGGCGCTGGACGACCCGGACGGCGTGGAGCAGGGAGGCCGCATGGACGGCATGGGCCTTTTGCCCTGCGCGACGCGCTTTACCGGGCAGAAGGTGCGTACCCGTGTGCAGGCGTGCGCCGCTGCAGGCCCGTTTGCGGGCGCGCAGCTGGACGGCTACGAGATCCATATGGGCCGCACCGAACGCGGCGGCACGCCGCCGTTCTGCCTGCTTGCGGACGGCACGCCCGAGGGCGCGGCGGCAGGCAATGTGTTCGGCACCTATCTGCACGGCCTGTTTGACACCGGGGAGCTTACGGAAAAGCTGGCCGCCTGGCTGCTGGCGTGCAAGGGGCTTTCGGCCGCGGACGTGCGCGCGGAAAGCCATGCCGCGTATAAGGAGCGTCAGTACGACCTGCTGGCGGACGCGGTGCGCGCCGCCGTTGATATAGCTGCGGTGTACCGCGCAATGGACGCCTGCGCGGCCAAGTAAACACAGAGGAGATGCGAGCGTGAACGGAAAACATACCCTGCCCGCGGATATCGAGCGCACCAGCATGGCGATCATTACACAGGAGCTTGCTGCGGCGGGCATTGAGCTGCCGCCGCAGCATGCCGCCGTGGTGAAGCGGGTGATCCATACAACGGCGGATTTTGATTATGCGCAAAGCCTGTGCTTCACGCCCGACGCCGTTGCACGCGGCGTGGCGGCGCTGCGGCAGGGCGTGCCCATTGTAACGGATACCAATATGGCAAAAGCGGGCGTCAGCAAGCCCAGCCTGGCGAAGCTCGGCGGCACGGTGGCATGCTTTATGGCGGACGGGGACGTGGCCCGCGCCGCGCAGGAAAACGGCACCACGCGGGCGGACGCGGCCATGGAAAAGGCCGCGCGGGAATATCCCGGCGCGGTGCTGGCCGTGGGAAACGCGCCTACGGCGCTGCTGCGCCTGGAGGCGCTGATCGCGGACGGGCTGCGGCCGGCGCTGGTCGTGGCGGTGCCCGTGGGCTTTGTGAATGTGGTGGAGAGCAAGGAGCGCATCTTCGCCGCGTGCAGGGCGGCGGACGTTCCGGCCATAGCCTCCATGGGCCGCAAGGGCGGCAGCAATGTAGCCGCGGCCATCTGCAACGCGCTGCTTTACACGGCCGTGGACGCACTGGACCCCGCCCGGCGGGGCTGGCAGGGCTGACAGCAGGCCCGGAATGTGGTATGATATGTCCGCCCGGAAGACGCTGTATGCGCTGTCTGTCCGGCCGCGGGCGCGGATATTTTGAATGGATGGGATGACACGGACATGAAAAAACAGATTTTGAGTTTTACCGCCCTTTTGCTGGCGCTTCTTCTGGCGGGCTGCGCGGCGTCCTCGCCGCAGAGCGGCAGCGCGGCTTCTGCTTCGGCTTCCGCGTCCGGCGCACAGCCGGAAAGCGCGGCGCCCGCCGGCGCGGACGCGCAGGCCGTCACGTTCAACGACACGCTGGGCCGTACCGTGACGGTGGAAAGCCCAAAGCGCGTGGCGGCGCTCATCGGCAGCTTTGCCGACGTGTGGTGCCTGGCGGGCGGGAAGGACACGCTTGTTGCGGCGGCGGACGACACCTGGACGCAGTTTGAGCTGGGCCTGCCCGAAACGGTGGTGAACCTGGGCGGCGTAAAGGAGCCGAGCGCCGAGGCGCTGCTGGCCGCGCAGCCGGATTTTGTCATCGGCAGCGCAAAGACGGCGGCGGATGTGGACCTGCTGCCCACGCTGGAGCAGGCGGGCATCCCCACGGCATACTTTGAGGTGAGCACCTTTGAGGACTACCTTGCGATGCTGGAGGTCTGCACGCGCGTCACGGGGCGGCCGGAGCTGTATGAGCAATACGGCGAACAGGTGCGCGCGCAGGTGGATGCGGCCGTGGCCCGCGCGGAGGGAAAGGAAGGGCCGTCCGTGCTGTATTTGCGGGCCACGGGCAGCAGCTGCAAGGTGAAGAACAGCGAAAACAGCGTGCTGGGCGAAATGCTGGCCGCGCTGGGCTGTGTGAACATCGCGGACAGCGACGCGTCTCTGCTGGAGGAGCTTTCCATGGAGGCCATCCTCGCGGCGGATCCAGAGAGGATTTTTATCGTGATGCAGGGCAGCGACCAGGAGAAGGTGCGGCAGACGCTGGAGAGCGCCGTGCTTTCCAACCCGGCATGGCAGCAGCTGAGCGCGGTGAAAAACGGCAGGGTCTATTATATGGACCAGCAGCTGTACAACTTGAAGCCGAACGCACGCTGGGGCGAGGCATACGAAAAACTGGCGGAGATCCTGTATGGAGAAGCGTAGCTTTCGCAGCGTGCCTGCGCGCCTTGCGCTGCTGGCGCTGGCCATGCTGGGCGCTGCGCTGCTGAGCCTGTGCCTGGGCGCGGCGGCGGTGTCCCCCAGGGAGATTCTGTCGGTGCTTTCGGGCGGCGGGAAGGGCACGACGGCGGCAAGCATACTTTTGTATGTGCGCCTGCCGCGCACATTGGGGTGCCTGTTGGCCGGCGCGGCGCTGGCGGTGTCCGGCGCGGTCATCCAGACAGTGCTGGCAAACCCGCTGGCCGCGCCCAACATCATCGGCGTCAATTCCGGCGCGGGGCTGGGCGTGGCGCTGTGCTGCGCAGTGCTGCCGACGGCGGCTGCCGCGGTGCCCTTTGCGGCGTTCCTGGGGGCGTTCGCCGGGGTGATGCTGGTGCTTCTGATCTCGGAAAAGGCGGGCGCGTCCCGCATGACGCTGGTGCTGGCGGGCGTGGCCATCTCCGGTATGTTCGGGGCGGGCATCGACGCGGTGCTCACGGTATTCCCGGACTCCCTCATCGGCTATTCGGATTTCCGCATCGGCGGCCTGGCCAACCTGTCCATGGGCAAGGTCGCGCCTGCGGCGTGGGTGATCCTTCTGTGCCTGGGGGCCGCGCTGGCGCTTGCAAACGAGATGGACGTGCTGGCGCTGGGCGCCGACACGGCCCGGAGCCTGGGCCTGCGGGTGCGCGGCGTGCGCGTGGCGCTGCTGGCGCTGGCGGCGGCGCTGGCAGGCGCGGCTGTAAGCTTTGCGGGCCTGCTGGGTTTTGTGGGGCTTGTTGCGCCGCATATGGTGCGGCGGCTGGTGGGCGGTGAAAGCAGGCGCCTGCTGGCGGGCTGCGCGCTGGGCGGCGCGGCGCTGCTCACCGTGTGCGACGTGGCCGCGCGCACGCTGTTCGCGCCGTACGAGCTGCCGGTGGGCGTCGTGCTCTCCCTCGCGGGCGGGCCGTTCTTCCTCTGGCTGCTGTTCCGCAAAGGGAGGGGACATCCATGATCGAGCTGCGTAAAATAAGCGCCGGGTACCGCGGAGAGCCGGTGCTGCGGGACGTGGACCTTGTGTTCCCCGCGGGCTGCGTGACGGTGCTGCTGGGGCCGAACGGCTGCGGCAAAAGCACGCTGCTGAAAACGGCGCTGGGGCTGCTGCCCGCGCTTTCGGGCGAGGTGCTGTACGACGGCGCGCCGCTGTCCGGCATGCCGCCCGAGCAGGTGGCGCGGCGCGCGGCGTATATGGCCCAGAGCCGCAATGTGCCCAGCATCGAGGCGCGGCGCATGGTGCTGCACGGGCGGTTCCCGTACCTGTCGTTCCCGCGGCGCTACCGCAAAAGCGACTATGCGGCCGTGCGGCGCGCGATGGAAAAGGCGGACGCGCTGGAGCTGGCGGACCGTCCGATGCAGGAGCTGAGCGGCGGCCAGCGGCAGAAGGTGTATCTGGCCATGGCGCTGGCCCAGGAGACGCCGGCCGTCTTTATGGACGAGCCTACTACTTTCCTCGACGTGCGCCACCAGATGGATGTGATGCGCACGGCGCGCGGCCTTGCGGACGGGGGAAAGGCCGTCGTGCTGGTGAGCCATGACCTGTGCCAGGCGCTGCGCACCGCCGACCGCGTGGCGCTGCTGGCGGACGGAAGGCTGTGCATGGCGGGCACGCCGGAGCAGGTGTACGCCGGCGGCGCGCTGGACCGGGTGTTCGGCGTGCGGGTGCGGCGCGTGCCCGTGGACGGCGGCTGGCAGTATTTTTGCGAATGAACCGGACAGGCGCGGGCCGGACGGCCGGTATCTCCGCCTGAATTTGTCGTGATGGGAGCGCAGTGTATGGCGTATTTTCCGATGTTTGTGGAGCTGGAGGGGCGGCCCTGCCTGATCGTGGGCGGCGGCGCGGTCGCGCTGCGCAAGGCGCGCAAGCTGCTGCCCTATGGCCCGTGCCTGACGGTGGTCGCGCAGAGCTTTGTGCCGGAGCTGGAAGCACTGGAGGGAGCTGCGCTGTGCCGCCGGGCATTTCGCCCCCGGGACGTGGAGGGACAGGCGCTGGTGGTCGCCGCGACGGGCGACGGCGCGCTGAACCGGGAGATCGCCGCGCTGTGCCGGGCGCGGCGCATCCCTGTGAACGCGGTGGACGACAAGGACAACTGTACCTTCCTGTTCCCGGCGCTGGTGCGGCGCGGGCCGCTTTCCATCGGCATCTCCACAGGCGGGGCCAGCCCCACGGCCGCGGTATATGTAAAGGAAAAAATCGAAGCGGCGCTGCCCGGCGGCGACGGCTGGAACGGGATATTGGAATATCTGGCCGCCCGGCGCGCCCCTGTTCGGGCCTCGGTGCCGGACGAAACCGCCCGGGCGCGGCTGTTCGCGGCGCTGTTCGACGCATGTATGGAAAAGGGAAGGCCGCTGGAGCAGGCCGAATTCGACGCGCTGGCGGCGCGGATGGAAAGAGAGGGGCCGGGGAATGCATAAAAAGGGCTTTGTCTATCTGGTGGGCGCGGGCTGCGGCAGCGCCGACCTCATCACGGTGCGGGGGCTGCGTCTGCTGCAAAGCTGCGACGCGGTGGTTTACGACGACCTCATCGATCCGGCCCTGCTGGCGCAGGCCGCGCACGCGGAGCAGCATCCCGCAGGCAAGCGGTGCGGCAGGCATTCCATGCCGCAAAGCGAGATCAACAGCCTGCTGGTGCGGCTGGGCCAAAGCGGAAAGACCGTCGTGCGCCTGAAGGGCGGCGACCCGTTCGTGTTCGGCCGGGGCGGAGAGGAATTTCTGGCGCTGCAGGCGGCGGGCGTCCCCTGTGAGGAAGTGCCGGGGATTTCTTCGTGCATCGCGGTTCCGGCCGCAGCGGGCATTCCCGTCACACACCGGGGGGCAAGCCGCAGCTTCCATGTCATTACGGGCCACACGGCACAAACGGGCGACACGCTGCCGGAATCTCTGGAGGCGCTGGCGGCGCTGCACGGCACGCTTGTGTTTTTGATGGGGCTGAACAGCCTGGAACAGATCGCCGCGCGGCTGACGGCTGCGGGCAAGCCGCCGGAAACGCCCGCGGCGGTGGTGTCCGGCGGAAATGCACCGCACCCGGCCACGGTGCGCGGCACGCTTGCGGACATTGCCGAAAAGGCGCGCGCAGCCCGGGTGCAGGCGCCCGCCGTCATCGTGGTGGGCGCCGCCGCGGCGCTGGAGCTTTGCGCCCCGGCCGCGCCCGTGCTGCCGCTGGCAGGCGTGCGCGTGGGGCTGGTGGGAACGCCCGCCTTCACAGAACGGCTCGCCCGGCGTTTGGAAGCACTGGGCGCGGCCGCGGTTCCCTGCATGACGGCCCGGGTGCGGCCTTTGCCGCCCCAGCCGGGCTGGGAAAGGCTAGCGGACGGGCGCTCCTGCTGGGTGGTGCTGACGAGCCGCAACGGCGTCGGCTGCTTTTTTGACGCGCTTGCCGCGGCGCGCATCGACGTGCGCCGTCTGCACGCCTGCCGTTTTGCCGCCATCGGCCCGGCTACGGCGGAGGCGCTGGCACAGAGGGGCATCACGGCGGATCTGTGCCCGGAGCAGGCCACAGGCGCGGAACTGGCCCGTGCGCTGTGCGCCGCCGCCGGCCCCGGCGAAGAGATCCTGCTGTTTCGCGCCGCGGAAAGCAGCCCGGAGATGCGCGGCATCCTGACGGCTCAAGGCTTTTCGGTGCGGGAATATACGCTGTACAAAACGGAATATGCCGCGGCATCGCCCAATGCGGAGGCAGACTATCTGGCGTTTGCCAGCGCGGGCGGCGTGCGGGCATGGTTCTCCGCCTGCGGCGCGGCGCCGAAGGGCGCTGTGTGCGTGTGCATCGGCCCGGTGACGGCCCGCGCGCTGGCGCAGCAGACCGGTGCGCCGTTCCTGACGGCGGAGGACATCTCCGCAGAGGGCGTGGCCGAATGCATTCTGCGCGCACACCGGCACAAGAAAGCGCAGGAGGAGTAAAACGCCCCGCCGCACAGGCGGCAGGACAGGAGGCCTGAATTCATATGGGATGTATTATTCCCGGCTTGCGGGACCGTGATTTGAAGAAAACAGGGATAAGCCGATACGGGTTTATTTCCACAGCGGAGATCCTGTTCAGCGATGCGGTTCGGAAGATCTGCGAAAACGATACCTGCCGCTTGTACGGAAGAACCTGGGCGTGCCCTCCCGCGGTTGGAACGGTTGAACAGTGCAGGCAGCGGTGCCTCCGGTATGAAAAGGCGATGGTTTTTGACGCTGTATATCCTTTGACAGACCCTTTTGATTACGAAGGAATGACCGAAGGACACAGGGCGTTTAAAAAGCTGTGTGACAGGCTGTATATCCTTGTGAAAAACCAGCTTTCTTCATTCCTTCTTTTGTCCAATGAAGGCTGTAACAGATGTGAAGCCTGCACCTATCCGGAGGGTGCATGCAGAATGCCGGAAATGCTGTTTCCCTCTTTGGAAGGCTTCGGGATCGATGTTGCAAGCCTGGCGGCAAAAGCCGGCCTGACCTATAACGGCGGAGAAAATACAGTGACTTACTTTGGGATGCTGCTGTATTGATCTGGCACGTTTTTGCTTTCCGTCCGCCAGATACAAAAAACCTCCTGCCGGGAATCCCCTCGTAAGGAAGTTCCTTAGAAAATGCATGAATCAATGAAGTCCGTACCCTTTTCAGGGTGCGGACTTCTACTTTGGACTGCAGTGCCGCAATCCGATGCTCGTTATACCTGTGGACACGCTCACACCAGCACAGTCGCCATATGCTGCTTTTTCGATAAACGGAAAATTGTCCTATTCAAGCCATTGAATAAAAGCGGTTTTATCACTGCTGTTATACCCGGCGCTTCTATAAAACTTAAGTATTGACTCTTCCTTTGAACCGGTGAGCAGCATCATTTTATAACAATTTTCCATTTTGGCAATTTCTTTGGCATAATTCAAACATTCTGTTGCATACCCTCTGCCGCGGCAGTCTTTTCGGGTAACAACATTTTCTATAAAGGCGTACGGCCGGACATTTCTTGTTAAATTAGGAATTATTACGCAAACACAAGAGGATACGATTTTATTATCAGCCTCATTCACTATAATGTGATGATTTTTATCTTTTATAATCGTTTCCCATGTCGTTTTTAAATGTTCCGTCCTTTCCGGTACAGACTTCTCGTGCAGATATAGATACAAATTCAACAATTTACTTAGCTCGTTTTCGTAAATTTCTCTAACCATACAGCACCTCTACAAAGTCTATACGTCCTTACAAAGTGTCCTCCCCCCCGGCAGGAGGTTTTTTTGTAAGAAAGGCCTTTGCTGAGGGAAGGCGGCCCTCCCTCAAAAGACCATGTGCAGCGCGTTGGCAAGCACCTGTACGGATACATCGGTGTGCTCACCGCCGTACTCGCCGTCCAGCGTCCACTTTGTGGGCGTGGGGAAATGCACCGTTACGCTGTCCGCATGCAGCAGATGGATCAGCTCGTTGTTGAAATCCCGGGCCAGCAGCTTGGAGACGATGGTGTTCGCTTCCGCCACGCTTGTGGGCGCTTTGATGAGCAGCACCTCGAATTCGCCGTCGTCCAGTGTGGCTTCCACGCTTTTGTCCAGCGAAAAGCCGCCGATGGACGTTGTGTTGGAAATGGAGCAGAACAAAAATTCCTCCTCGAACACCCGGTCTCCAACCTCCACGCGGGCAGGATATTTTTCCCCGATGGGCAGGCGTTTGACGCCTTCAATGATGTAGGCAAGGTGCCCCATGGCGTTTTTCATGTTCTGGGGCGTTTCGTAGGAAACAGCGGAAAAGGCGCCGAAGGCGGCCACATAGCAGAACAGCTCACCGCCGAAATCCCCTGCGTCGATGGCATGCGGCCGGCCGTTGACCACGGCGTCCGCGGCGTCCTCGGGCGTTTTGGGCAGGCCGAGAGAGGCGGCGAAATCGTTGGTGCTGCCGCTTGGAATATAGCCCAGCAGAGGCGGCTGCTCCAGGCGCAGCAGGCCGTTCACCGTATGGTGCAGCGTGCCGTCGCCGCCGCAGCATACCACAATGTCGTAGCCCGCGCTTTCGGCCCCGGCCAGAATGTCCTCTGCGTTCAGCCCGTCCAGAATGGGATATACGGTCGTCTCGCAGCCGCCTGTGCAGAATTTTTGCAGCAGCATGTCCAGGTTGCGGGAGGTTTGCGCGCGCCCCGCGCTGGGGTTATAAAGAAGCAAAAGCTTTTTGCGGTCCATCATAAAAAATACCTGCTTTCCGGAAGATGATGCGGGCCATTGTTAGGATTGCCCGCCGGCGGGGCCGCCACACGGCGCGGCTTTAACAAAATTTCGTCCGCTGAAATTTTGCATGGTTCAATGTTCTCAAGCCCATGCGCAAAAGCGCATCAGCGCACGAAGTGCGCGCAGCCGCACAAGCGGCGGACTTGAAATTATTATACCACATCCGTCCGGTATGAATGTTACAAAACTGTGGCGGCCGCCGGCCCGCTCTGGCGCCGTTTTATATCCCGGCAGAGGGCTGCGCAGCTTCCAGCGTATGCAGAGCGTTCAGCGCGGCGCCTGCCCGCGCCGCCACCCAGAGCTGGGGCGCAAGCGCGCGGGCCTGCTCATACAGGGGAACGGCGCCGGCTGCATCGTTTTCCTCCAGAAGCAGTGCGCAGGCCAGATAATAGCTCGCCTGCGCCCGGAGGTAGCTGTTGGGAGCAAGCCCCAGCTCGGTGCGGAAATAGGCGGTGTGGCCGCCCGGCTCGCCCCGCTGCACGGCCATCATGTGCTCCAGGTCCAGCACAGCCTTGCTGAAATGCCCGAACAGCGCGTTGCCCGCCGGCAGCGTGCGCACTTCGTCACGCAGATATGCGAGCTGGCTGCGGGCCGCGGCGTAATCTTCCAGGCCGATGGCGATGCTGGCCTGGCGCGTATAAACGCTCAGGCGGAGCTGCTGCAGGTAGCTTTTGCTGCGGCGGGGCACGCGGTCCATCCCCATGCGGGACAGCGCCTCCAGCGCCTCGGGGCCGCGCCCCAGCGCCTGCAGGGCAAAGCTTTCATTCAATGCCAGGTTGGGCCGCGTGCTGCGGTTCTGCCAGCGTTGGCACCCGCGTATCTCGGCCAGAAACGCCGCGGCGTCGCAGCTCGTAAGAAAGCGCTGGTACGCCGCATTGAAGCGGCGCGTGCCCAGCACGCTGCAAATCACCGCCAGCAGCATCACACCCGCGAGCGTAAGCACCAGAAGCACGCCGAAAGCGGCCCAGTGCAAAAAAATACCGGCGATATAAAGTGAAAGCATCAGCAGACAGCCGATGGAATAGGCGGCCGTGTAGCGTCCGTAATAACCCATATACAAAATCAAACCTTTCTGCATGCGTGCGGATTTTGTCCTTTTGTGTTATTATAGTATAGCACACCGCGCGCCCCGGGCGGCGGTGTGGTTTTGTAAAAAATAGCCGCAGGCTGTTTTTTCGCCTTTCCGGCCGGTCCCTGGGCGGGAACGCCGGGATAGTTTTGCTGTGCAACAAGAAAATGGCCGTGGGCCGTTTTTACGGGCACAGGCGGGAAAGCGGCGGTCCGGGTGTGCGCACGCAGGGCGCGGCGCGGGAACAGGCGGACGCGGCCGAAAGGGAGAGACAGCAGATGAATGCAGATTTTTATTCCGAGAGCTTCACCGTAAAGGCGTATGAATGCGATGCCGAGGCCCGTATGACGCCGGGGGCCATCCTGCGGCGCGCCCAACAGATATCCACCGACCAGTGCGACCTGCTGGGCCTGACGAATGAGGTGTACGCGCGCACGCACACCGCGTTTTTGCTGGCGAAGCTGGCCGTGGAGTTTTATGCGCCCGTGCGCGCGGGGCAGTGCGTGACGCTGGCAACCAGGCCCAGCGCGCCCCAGCGCGCGGTGTATGGGCGCTACACCACACTGTGCGCGCAGGACGGCACGGTGCTGAGCGCAGTGGACAGCCGCTGGATCTTGGTGGATACACGGACGAAGCGCATCCTGCGCCGTCCGCCGGAGGACATGCCCATGCCGTTCGTCCAGCCGCCCGTATGCGAGCTGGATGTATCGCTGGTAAAAGGGGAGGCGCAGCCTGTGGCGGAGGAAACGGCCTTTTATACCCGCTGCGACCAGAACCGCCATATGAACAACACCTATTATGCGGATATCGTCTGCGACCATGTGCCTCTGGAGCGCATTGCCGCGCACGCGCCCGCGCGGCTCGCCGTCGTCTATCACAGTGAGGTGCCCATGGGCGCTTCCTTTACCCTGCTGCGCGCGCAGACAGGGGAGAACGGCTGGTATTTTGTAGGAACGGACGGGGAAAAGAAACACTTTGAGGCAAACCTGACGCTGACCGAGTGAGCGGGCGGCAGGCCTTCCCGGCGGCGGAACGCTTTTTCCGCAGCTGCTTTGCGGAGCGGCTGTGCCTTTTGCAGCGGGGAACGCCCTTTTTGGCAAATTTTCGCCCAAAAACATACCAAATGTGTAAGAATTGTAAAAGTTAAAAAATAGTTACAATTTTTTTGAAAAACCTATTGACAGGTGATGTCAAAAGAGTTACAATTTGGTTGCAAGAAAGTTACAAGGCTCTTGCAAGTGCACTTTTTCATCGGGTGCAGGCCCTCTCCTCCTATCGTTGTTTTGGCTAGAAAGCAGCGGTCCTGGGTGCTGCACCAACCTTTTCAAACTCCATTTCACAAGGCAAAACGGCCCCGTATGCTGCATACGGGGCCGTTTTGTACCATTTGCCCACAATTCCCCCGGAAATAGAGGTTATTTTCTGTGCGCAGGACGCGCACTTTTGTGAAAAAACCTTTGCGGCACGCGGCCCTGTGTGCTATTATAATGGGTAAACAATTAAAAAGAAAAGGAGATCACTATGGCCACTTACTTCACGGAACCCTCCCGCACGTTTGGCGAATATCTGCTGGTGCCCGGCTATTCGTCGTCCGAGTGCATCCCCTCCGCCGTCAGCCTGAAGACCCCGCTGGTGAAATACCGCAAGGGGCAGGAGGATTGCCCGCTTTCCATGAACATCCCCATGGTATCGGCCATCATGCAGTCTGTGTCCAACGACACCATGGCCATCGCGCTCGCCAAGGAGGGCGGCGTTTCGTTCATCTACGGCTCGCAGTCCGTGGAGGACGAGGCGGCGATGGTCGCGCGCGTCAAAAGCTACAAAAAGGGCTTTATCGTCAGCGATTCCAACGTGCGCCCTGACGCCACGCTGGCCGATATCCTGGCCCTGAAGGAAAAAACGGGCCACTCCACCGTGGCCGTAACCGACGACGGCACGGCCAACGGAAAGCTGCTGGGCATCGTGGCAAGCCGGGATTACCGCATCTCCCGCATGAGTACGGATCTGCCCGTGAGCGAGTTTATGACGCCGTTTGAAAAGCTTGTCGTGGCCGACGAGGACACCACCCTCAAGGAAGCGAACGACATCATCTGGGACAATAAAATCAACTCACTGCCCCTCATCGACAAGAACCAGCACCTGAAATGCATGGTGTTCCGCAAGGACTACGATTCCCACAAAGAGAACGTGAACGAGCTGCTGGACAAAAACAAGAGCTATATCGTGGGTGCGGGCATCAATACCCGCGATTACGCAGAGCGCGTGCCCGCGCTGGTGGAAGCGGGCGCGGACGTGCTGTGCATCGATTCCTCCGAGGGCTTTTCCGAGTGGCAGAGCCGCACCATCAGCTGGATCCGCGCCAAATACGGCGACAGCGTCAAGGTGGGCGCAGGCAATGTGGTGGACCGCGAGGGCTTCCGCTTTTTGGCACAGGCGGGCGCGGATTTCGTGAAGATCGGTATCGGCGGCGGTTCCATCTGCATCACCCGCGAGACCAAGGGCATCGGCCGCGGCCAGGCAACGGCTGTCATTGAAGTAGCCAAGGCCCGGGACGAGTATTTTAAGGAGACGGGCGTGTATGTGCCCATCTGCTCCGACGGCGGCATCGTGCACGATTACCACATCACGCTGGCGCTGGCCATGGGCGCGGACTTTGTGATGCTGGGCCGCTATTTCTCCCGCTTCGATGAAAGCCCCACGAACAAGCTGCGCATCAACGGCACATATGTGAAAGAGTATTGGGGCGAGGGCTCCAACCGCGCGCGCAACTGGCAGAGGTACGACCTGGGCGGCGCGGGCAAGCTGAGCTTTGAAGAGGGCGTGGACAGCTACGTGCCGTATGCCGGCGCACTGAAGGACGGCGTGTATGTAACGCTTTCCAAGGTGCGCAGCACCATGTGCAACTGCGGCGCGCTCACCATCCCCGAGCTGCAGGAGAAGGCGCGTCTGACCGTGGTTTCCTCCACCAGCATCGTAGAGGGCGGCAGCCACGACGTCATCCTGAAAAACAAGGCCACCAGTGTGACGGAATAAGTTTTCTTTTTAATTTTGATTTTTTGGCTGGAAGGGCTCCACGCGCACCCGCGTTTGCGGCGTGCGCGGGGAGCCAAAACTGTTGGAAAAGCGGAGAAGTAAAGGAAGAGTCCGGGGAAAAAGTTTGAAAAAGGGGTGGAGAACCCCTTTTTCATTTAAAATAACCCCGCGCCGTGCGCGGCGAACAGGGCTGAAGGCCCTGTTCGTAAGCAGCTTGGCGAAAAAACTGCGCTTTTTCGCCAAGCTGGGCTCCACGCGCACCCGCGTTTGCGGCGTGCGCGGGGAGCTTTTTCTTTTGGCGCGTCCGCCTGCATTGACAGAGGCGGATGTTCTTGCTATTATTATGTCAGACGATATATCGCGACACATACGAATTGCGGAAGGGGGCGGCGCGCGATGTCCGGCGGACCAATGACGGAGGCCATGTATTATGTGCTGCTGGCGCTGCACCGTCCGGCGCACGGATATCAGCTGATGCAGCAGATCGCGCGGGCGTCCCGCGGGCGCGTGCAGATGGGCCCGGGCACGCTGTACGGTGTGCTGACGCGGATGGAAAAGGAAGGGCTGATCGTCCTGTCTGAAAACGACGGCCGCCGCAAGACCTATCTGCTCACAAACGCGGGGATGGAAGCCCTGCGCGCGGAATACAGCCGTCTGCGCGCCATGGTGCGCGACGGCGCATGGATCGGGGAGGGCGGAACGAATGAAAAAACGCAGCTATAAGCTGAGCCTGCCGCGCTGGGCCCTGGCCCAGCGGGAGAGCTGGTACGCCGAGCTTGCGGCGCGCGGCCTGCGGGTGCAGAAGGCGGGCGCAATGCTGACGCGTTTTGCCCCGGCTCCGCCCGCGCGCCTGCGCTACCGCTTCGAGGTCGGTTCCGACGCAGGCGGCCTGCCCGCGGGCCAGAAGGAATTTTATGAAGAATGCGGCTGGCAGTATGTGCTGAACGACAGGCCCCTGCATCTGTTCTGCGCGCCCGAACAGACGGACGCGCCGGACCTTCACACCGACCCCGCCGCGCTGGCCGATTCCCTCAAGACGCTGCGGGGTTCGATCCTGAGCCAGGCGCTGGGCACGGCGCTGTGGGCGCTGCTGATGTTCGCTCAGCTCACCTATCTGGGCAGGTATACGCTTGAGCTGGTTCTGGCAGACGCCGCCGCGCCGCTGGTTTGGGCCATTCTGGCGGTGACGCTGTTCCGGCTGGGCTGGGGCGTTTACAGCATGCTGGCGCTGATGCGCACCCGCCGCATGCTGCGCGCGGGCGCGATGCCCCGGCACGGCCCGGGCTGGCGGCGGGCGGCACTGGCCCACCGCGCCGCCTGCGCGCTGCTGGGCGCGGTGTATGCCGTTTGCCTGGCTGTGAGCCTGCTGGAGCTGGCGCGCTATGAAAAAACGCCGCTGCCGGAGACCGGCGCGGGCCTGCCGCTGCTGACGCTGGCCGAGGTGGAGGGGGCGGGCTACCGGCGCGCGGCAGAGGCTGCGCCCAATGTGCGGGACGACGTCAACCAGCTGGTGCAGACCTGGACGCCCGGCGCGCCGCTGGGCCTCTCCGCCTGGGAGGCGGGCTATGCCGACGGTACGCAGGACACCGTGTACCTGGTACAGCGCTACTGCCGTCTTTCAGGCGCGGGCGGTGCGAAGGCCTTCGGCCGGGGGCTGGCGCGCAGGCTGTGGCTGCTGGAGCCGGAGGAATACACGGTGCTGAAGGAAACGCCGGACACGCTGGTGCTGGCAAATTATGAGGACGGGCCGGGCTTCCACCAGACATTGCTGTTGGTGGTGGACGGGCCGGACGTTTTGTTCCTGCATTATTGGGGAGGCGGCGCGCGGAGCGCCGATGTGGGCGCCGCGGCGCAGGCGCGGTTTGCGGAATATACGGCCGCGGCGCGCGGAAGGTGAACCGCCGCAGCCCACAAAAGCGCCCGGTTTGTCTTGCGCTTTTCGACGGATATTGATATATTGATATCAGATATGCGCCGGATGTGCCGGCGGTGGGAGGACGGAATGAAAAAGCTGCTGAAATTTTTGTGCGGGCGTATTTTTATCACGGGTCTGCTGCTTTTGCTGCAGGCGGTATGGCTGGGCGTGTTTTTCTGGAAGCTCGCGGCCTATTCGGTGTGGCTGAACGCCGCGTTTACGCTCCTGAGCCTGCTGATCGTGCTGCATATCCTGTACCACGACGACGTTTCGGGCTTCAAGATCGGCTGGATCATCCTGATCCTGCAGCTGCCCGTGATGGGCGGCCTGCTGTACCTGCTGTTCGGCGGCAAGCTGCCCGCGCACCGGATGCGGCGCAGGCTGGCCGCGCAGCACGCGGAAACGGCGGCCGCGCTGGGGCAGGACGAGGCGGTGTTCGGGGCGCTGCGCGGGGACGACGCCCGTGCGGCGGCGCGCAGCCGGTACATTACCGCTACGGGCGGATATCCGGTCTGTATGGATTCGGACGTGAAATATTATCCTCTGGGCGAGGAGATGTACGCCGACATGCTGCGGGCGCTGGAAAGCGCCGAGCATTTCATTTTTTTGGAATACTTTATCATACAGCCCGGCAAAATGTGGGACGGCATTGCGGAGATCCTCAAGCGCAAGGCGGCCCAGGGCGTGGACGTGCGCCTCATATGCGACGATATGGGCAGCCTGTTCCTGCTGCCCCAGGGCTTTGCCCGCGAAATGGAGCGCAGCGGCGTCAAGACGCTGATGTTCAACCCCTTTATACCGGTGCTTTCTCTGGCGATGAACAACCGCGACCACCGCAAGATCATGGACGTGGACGGGCACACGGTGTTCACGGGAGGCGTTAACCTTTCGGATGAATACATCAACGCCGTGGAGCTGCACGGCCATTGGAAGGATACGGGCGTGCGTGTGACGGGCGAAGCCGCGTGGAATTTTACAGCCATGTTCCTGGAGTTCTGGCACGCCTACCGCCCGGAATCCGCGAACGAGCCGCTGGACGCGTTCCGCCCCCATGCTTACCATCCCGCGCCGTTTGCGGGCGAGGGATGGGTGCAGCCGTTCAGCGATTCGCCTCTGGACGGCGAGGCCGTGAGCGCGGGCGTTTACATTGATATTCTGGCGCAGGCCCGGGACTATGTGTATATTTTTACGCCCTACCTTATCATCGACGACGTGATGCAGGCGGCGCTGTGCGCGGCGGCAAAGCGGGGCGTGGACGTGCGCATCGTCACGCCGGGCGTGCCGGACAAAAAAGTCGTATACCGCCTTACGCGCTCCTATTACGCGCCGCTGCTGCGCGCAGGCGTGCGCATCTACGAATATACGCCGGGCTTCATCCATGCCAAAAGCTACCTTTCAGACGACACCACGGGTGTGGTGGGCACCATCAACATGGATTACCGAAGCCTGTACCTGCATTTTGAATGCGGTACCTACCTGTACCGCACCCCGGCGCTGCAGGCGCTGAAGGCCGACGTGATGGACACGCTGGCAAAAAGCCGGGAGATTTCACCGGCGGACTGCCGCCGCCATTTCTGGAGCCGTATGCTGGACGCGGTGCTGCGCATCGCGGCCCCGCTTTGCTGAGAAAAGGCCCTTACAAACGCGCCCCGCTTCCGGATAAAACCGGCGGCGGGGCGCGTTTGTATGCTCCGCATGTTTTTGTCCGCCGCCATCTTGCACAAACGTAAGGTTGCGCGCGTGGAATGAAAGGCAGTTCGATGGCAGCGCCGGCCTTTCCTTTTTATAATAAAGGTACAAAGCCGGAGGATGCGGCCGGAAGGGGAAAGGCAGGTGCGCGGTGATGCGCGGAAAAATCAAGCGGGCGCTGGCGGGGCTCTTTGTCCTGCTGCTTGCGCTTTGCCTCAGTGCGGGGCTGTACGTGGGGCTGAAGGGCTATGGCATGTACCGGGAGGCTCTGGAGCAAAAGCCGCTGGCGGAAATGGCGGAGCAGGTGCGCGCCCAGCCGGATTTTACGCCTCTGGACGAGCTGCCCCGGCTGTACCGGGACGCTGTGGTGGCGGTGGAGGACCACCGTTTTTATTCCCATGGCGGCGTGGATTTTATTGCGCTGTGCCGTGCGCTGTGGAACGATGTGTGCGCGGGCGCTTTTGTGGAGGGCGGCAGCACCATCACCCAGCAGCTTGCCAAAAACCTGTATTTCACACAGGAGAAGGTGCTCACGCGCAAGGCGGCCGAGGCGTTCATGGCATGGGCCATCGAGAAGCAGTATACCAAGGACGAGATCCTGGAGCTGTATGTGAATTCCATCTATTTCGGCAGCGGATACTATAATGTGCGCCAGGCAAGCGAGGGGTATTTCGGCAAAGCCCCCGCGCAGATGACGCCCTACGAATGCACTCTGCTGGCGGGCGTGCCCAACGCACCCTCCGCCTACGACCCGGCGCAGAACCCCGGGCTGGCACGGCAGCGCCAGAAAAAGGTGGTGGAGCAGATGGTGGAGCGGGGCTGTCTGAGCGCCGCCCAGGCCCGGGAGGCGCTGACGCCGGGCTGAGTACGGGAAAGCCCGCCGGGGCGGCAGAGCCGGCGAAACGGCGCGCATCCCGCCGGCGGGCTTTTTTGCTCCGCGGGGCGCGCTGCTTTTCGCGCCGTGCAAAGCATTCCTTCCGCTTTTCCCGCATAGGAATAAGCAGAGGGAGTGAATGCCATGGAGAGCGTCATCACCGGCCTTGTCAGCCGGTTCGGCTATTGGGGCGTGCTGCTGCTGATTGCCGTGGAGAACATTTTTCCGCCGATCCCCAGCGAGGTGATCCTCACCTTCGGCGGCTTTTTAACGACCTGTACGGAGATGACGCCCCCCGGCGTCATTCTGTTTTCCACGCTGGGCAGCGTGGCGGGGGCCATCGTGCTGTACGGCGTGGGGCGGCTTCTGGCCCCGCAGCGGCTGGAGGCGCTGCTTTCGGGCCGGGTTGGGCGCGTGCTGAAAATGGAGAGCGCCGACGTGCACAAGGCGTCGGACTGGTTTGCGGCCCACGGCTGGCCCAGTGTGTTTTACTGCCGCTGCATCCCCATCCTGCGCAGCCTCATCTCCATCCCAGCGGGCATGGCGGGCATGCATCCGGCGCCGTTTTTGCTGCTCACCACCGTGGGCAGCCTGCTGTGGAATATCCTGCTGGTCTATCTGGGCGCGCTGGCCGGGCAAAGCTGGCCTGCCGTTACGGCCGCGCTGGAGCAGGCCTCGGGCTGGGTAAAGGCCGTGCTGGTGGTGGCGTGCGCGGCGGGCGTTTCGGCCCTGTTTTACGGGCGGCGAAAAAAACGGGAGGCGGCGCGGCAATGCGCTGTGCCGGAGCGGGAAGAAACGCAGAAAGAAAAATAAGCAGGGGCGGCCTTCCCGGAAGGCCGCCCCTAGCTTCTAAGGCAATACCGCACAATTCACGGCTGATGCCTTAAGCGTCGCCTCGCTTGCAGATTTTCCGGCAACTGTCACAAAAAATCTGCCGGTGCGATTCGACACTTAGAATTGTGCGGTATCGCCCTAACGCTTTTTGCATTGCGCTTGTTTGGAAAAATACTCGTCGGCCAATATGCTGTACACGGCCGCGTCTACCACGCCTTTGTTGCTGATATCCGCCTGACGGAGCGTACCCTCATATTTCAGACCGCATTTTGTCATGACCTTGCCGGAATTCGGGTTGCGGGGGTCGTGCTGCGATTCGATCCGGTTGGCTTTCACCTGCTCGAATAAAAATGGGATGATGCCCGAAAACGCCTCCGAGGTGATGCCCTGGTTCCACCAGCGGCTGCCGATGCAATATCCGATATGCAATATATTCAATGCGTCGTTCCGGTCAACAACGCTGATCGTACCGACGGGCCCATTTCCGTTGTTTTTCAAAACGATCGCCCATTGGTAGAAGTCATCCCGGGCGTAACCGTCCACCCACGTTTGGATGATCTTCTTTGTCGTATTGACCGTATCGTGTGCGGGCCAGCGCAAAAACTCCGTTACCCGTTTGTCACTGGTCCAGTTTTGAAAAGCCGCTCCGCTGTCATCCAGCCGGAACCTTCTTAAGATGAGCCTGTCTGTTTCGAGCCGGACCGTTCCTTTGTGCTGCATGGTTTTACCCTCCTGTTCAGGAGCTCACGCGTGCCCGCGCGAGCCGCTGTGCTCCGGTTTCTTCTCTGAAACAATATGTTTTTTCTTTGCCGCAAGGTCGGCGATAAAAAGCGCGGCGGCGGATATCAGCAGGAGAAAAATGGCCAGCATATCCCACACGTCGATCACCGGCAGAAAGAAGAGCTTTGAAAGGACGAGGTTGATCAAAAGGCATGTGGGGACGGCCAACAGCAACGAGGCGGCGGACGCGAGCCGTTTTCTGGTTTTCAATCGTTTGAACAGCGCGAAAACGCTCCAAAGAAAAACAACGGAGAGAGCGGCCGTTGGGGCGCCGGCCGCCAGGATATTACCATTGCTTTTGAGCAGACGGCTCAGCACATACAAAAAAGGGAGAATGAGAACGCTGAGTGCAAGCAGCGCGCCGAACAGGCCTTTTTTACCGGCTTTCAGGACGGGGAAGAACACAAGCCAGGCGAAAGCCATAGAGACAATGGGAAAAGGCGCCCAGGTGAGTTTGCCGGAAACCGCCGTGTTGATAACGGCGCATGCGGCGCTGCCGGCCAACAGCAGCAGAGAAAATGCAACGGCGCACCGGCTGCGCATCGTACCTGCCGCGGCTTCTGCTTCGCTGTCCGCATATTGCAGGGCATTCTCCCTGCCTGCCGCCGGGCCTTCGGCTTCTGTATTGCTCTGCTCACCGTTCAGCAATTCATGGATGGTTACGCCGAGTATGTCTGCAACGGAGGGTAAAAGGGAGATATCGGGGCAGCTTATTCCGCGCTCCCATTTTGAGACCGCTTTGTCCGTAATATTCAGCATGCGTGCGAAATCTTTTTGCGTCATATGTTTGTCTTTTCTGCGCTCAGCAATAAACCGTCCCATTTTTTCGGTGTCCATGATGCAGCGCCTCCTTATTGGGATAATTATATTGCACGGCAGGGGATATTACAATCGACTGTTGGTCGAATGCAGTGGGATGACCCGGAAGCAGGCCGTAAGCGCTTGGGCCTGTTGCAAAAGCAGTGCCTTTTTAATATGCGTCCCTATATGCGTCCGCCCGCTGCAAAACTTTCTTTTCAGATCGGCGTTGCTGAAAGCCGCTTCGTCAAACCGTTCGTCAAAATATCCCAAACGGGCAGTTGCCGGTTGATGGACGGCTGCCCGATAAATCTGCTTTTGCCTATTCTTTAATGCGCCATCTCAATACGTTTGACACAATGTATGTATCTGCTGGCTCTTGAATCGTACTTCCAATTTCAGCAGCATCAAAGCAACTATTATCAGACCACACAATTACACGATGGGGTTTGCCAGGCAGCAAATTATCATGAAAAGCCAAATATGCTTCTAAAATATTACATAGGTAATTGTCCTGCCATCCAATCAGGTGTAGTTGGCGCAAACCGATAAATTGGAGTTCTATGGTTTTGGGTTCCCATTGACGTTGAAATACGACGGATAAAACACGCTCTTCCGGGCCGCCAAAATGCATTGCGCTTTTATCATCAACAAATGCGCCGCTTTGAAAGTTGAGAGATACGATACAGGCGTCATGAAAATCACCATAAGCGGACATCAGCTGTTCAATGTCCTTTTGCGTTTCGGCACTCTGCCAGTTCTCCATTTTATCACCTTCATAAATCCAGATTTGTTGAGCCGATTATAGCACAGGGCCCCTGCTATATCAACGTGTTTTTGTAGAAACCGCCGAAGGTATATCCCGGCAACGCTTTCCTCAAAAAGGGTCCTGCAAAACGTAAGATTGACGGCGCATACGGCTTTAGGCTATACTAAATTTCAAAGGTTTGTGCAAAAGGAAGGGAAAATGATGCGGGAAGAATTCAGACGCAGCGAGCTGCTGCTGGGGCCGCAGGCCCTGGAGCGTCTGGCGGGCGCGCACGCGGCGGTGTTCGGCGTGGGCGGTGTAGGCGGGCATGCCGCCGAGGCTCTGGCCCGCGCGGGCGTGGGAAGCCTTACGCTGTTCGACAGCGACACGGTGGCGCTCTCCAACATCAACCGGCAGATCGCAGCCACCCACGCTACCCTGGGGCAATATAAGGTGGACGTAATGGCGGCGCGCATCCGGGACATCAACCCGCAGGCAAGAGTGACCTGCATGCCCGTGTTTTACACTGTGGAGGACGCGCCGAAATACCGCCTTTCCGAATACGACTGCATCGTGGACGCCATCGACACCGTCAGCGCGAAGATCGAGCTGATCGCCCGCGCCGCACAGGCCGGCGTGCCCATCGTCAGCGCCATGGGGTGCGGCAACCGTCTGGATGCGACAAAATTTGTTGTGACGGACCTTTATAAAACGCAGAACGACCCGCTGGCCCGGGTGCTGCGCCGGGAACTGCGGCGGCGAGGCGTGGAGCGCCTGCGCGTGGTGTGCAGCACCGCGCCCGCGCTGACGCCCCGTCCGGGCGGAGAAACAAAGGGCACCGCGGGCCGCCCCGCGCCCGGCAGCGTGAGCTGGGTGCCCGGCGTGGCGGGCATGATTTTGGCGGGCGAGGCGGTAAAGATCATCGCGGGCATTGCAGAAGAATAAAGCGAGGCGGCGCGGCCGGGGCGAAAGGCTCCGGCCGCGCTTTTTTGCGGGTAAGGCCGCCGCTGGGAAACGGCGCGCCGTGTAAAGCCCGTGTAAACCGGCCCGCGCCCCCGGCACGCCCGGCAGGCGGTTTACAAACGCTTTACAAACACGATACATTCCCTTGGTTTTACGGCGGAGGAAGGAATTGTAAAATAAGGGTGTCCCAAAGGGAAAGAAAAGATTTGCGAACAAGGCAAAGGAGTAAAAAACGATGAAAAAGATTTTTGCGATTGTTTTGGCCGGCATTATGATGCTGAGCCTCGCCGCATGCGGCGGCACCGGCTCATCCACCCCGGCCGCTGCCTCCAGCGAACCCGCGGGCGCGTCCGGCACGCCTGCTTCCAGCGCGCCTGCCGCCAGCACGCTGTCCGGCAAGGTGACCACGGGCGGTTCCACCTCGGTTGAAAAGGTTGTCGGCGCGTTCATTGAGGCGTTCGTGGCGGAAAACAGCGGCGTGGACGTCACCTACGACCCCACGGGCTCCGGCGCGGGCATTACCGGCGCGGCCGAGGGAACGCTGGACATCGGCCTTTCCAGCCGTGCGCTGAAGGACGATGAGGCCGCAGGCGGCCTGACCGCCACCACGTTCGCACTTGACGGCATCGCCATCATTGTGAACAGCGAGAACACGGTGGAAGACCTGACCCTGGAGCAGATCAAAGGCCTGGCCACCGGCGAGATCACCAACTGGAGCGAAGTGGGCGGCCCGGACATGCCGGTTGTACTTGTGGGCCGCGAGGCCGGTTCCGGCACGCGCGACGGCTTTGAAAGCATTGTGGACGTGAAGGACGCCTGCAAATACGACCAGGAGCTCACCTCCACCGGCGCCGTCATCGCGGGCGTTGCAGCAAACCCCAACGCTTTCGGCTACGCGTCCCTGTCTGCGGTTGACGACACCGTGAAGGCCGTTACCGTCGAGGGTGTGGCCGCCAGCGAGGCGACCGTGCAGGACGGCACTTACAAAATTCAGCGTCCGTTCGTGTTCGTTACGAAGGACGGCGCAGAGCTGAGCGAGGCCGCGCAGGCGTTCATCGACTTCGCCACCAGCGACGCCGCCAGCGAGCTGATCGTGAACGCGGGCGCCGTGCCTGTTGCGAAATAATCCACATCCGAACAAAGCGGGGGAGCCGGCGCGGGGCGCCGGCTCTTTCCGGCTATGATTCATTGAAGATGCGAAAAGGGTTTTGGATATGAAAGAAACAACACTGGACAACAGCATCGAGAGCAAACGCAGGCGCCGGCGCGCGCTGAAAAAAACGATCGAAAAAATCATGAACGCGGTGTTCTTTGTCTGCGGCGCGGCGGCCATTGCCGCCGTAGCGCTCATCACCGTATATATGGTCGTCTCCGGCCTGCCGGCCATCCGGGAGATCGGCCTGCTCGACTTCCTGTTCGGCACCGAATGGAAGTCTACTGCCGCCGAGCCGAAATTCGGTATTCTGCCGTTCATCCTCACCAGCATTTGGGGCACGCTGGGAGCCATCGTCATCGGCGTGCCCGTGGGCCTGCTGACGGCGGTGTTCCTTTCCAAGGTGGCCAGCCGACGGGTCGCGTCGGTCGTGCGCCCGGCGGTGGAGCTGCTGGCGGGCATACCCAGCGTGGTGTACGGCCTCATCGGCATGATGGTGCTGGTGCCGGCTGTGATGGAGCTGTTCCATTTGAAAAACGGCACCTGCCTGTTCGCGGCCATTCTGGTGCTTGCCATCATGATTCTGCCGTCCATCATCTCGGTGAGCGAAACGGCGCTGAACGCCGTGCCGCCCGAGTATGAGGAGGCGAGCCTGGCGCTGGGCGCGACGAAGATCGAAACGATCTTCAAGGTGAGCATCCCGGCGGCCAAAAGCGGCATCGTGGCAGGCATCGTGCTGGGCATCGGCCGCGCCATCGGCGAGGCCATGGCCGTGATGATGGTGGCGGGCAACGTGGCCAATATGCCGGGCCTGTTCAAGAGCGTCACCTTCCTGACGACGGCCGTCGCCAAGGAGATGAGCTATGCCAGCGGCCTGCAGAAGCAGGCGCTGTTCAGCATCGCGCTGGTGCTGTTCTGCTTTATCATGCTCATCAACAGCCTGCTGAACTTCTTCCTGAAGAAAGGGGAGAAACCATGAACGGACAAGACAGGCGCAGCGGCCGCCGCCGCGCATACGATATCTTTTTCAAAACAGTGGTATATCTGAGCGCTTTCCTCACCGTGGCGCTGCTGGTGGTGCTCATCGGCTATATCTTTGTGCGCGGTCTGCCGCATATCACCGGACAGCTGCTCTCCACGGCGCCCAGTGTGCTCAAGGATACCATCGGCATTCTGCCAAACATCCTGAACACATTGTATATCATCCTGTTCACCCTGCTCATCGCGCTGCCGCTGGGCGTGGGCGCGGCAGTGTACCTGACGGAATATGCCTCCAATAAAACGTTCATCCGCATCGTTGAATTCGCCACCGAGACCCTGGCGGGCATCCCGTCCATTATCTACGGCCTTGTGGGCATGCTGTTCTTCGCGCAGATGCTGGGCTTTCAGACGAGCCTTCTCTCGGGCGGGTGCACGCTGGTCATCATGATCCTCCCCACCATCATCCGCACCACGCAGGAATCCCTGAAGACCGTACCCCAGAGCTACCGCGAGGGCGCGCTTGGCCTGGGTGCGACAAAATGGTACATGATACGCACCATCATTCTGCCTTCCTCGGTGGACGGCATTGTAACAGGCTGCATTTTGTCCATCGGCCGTATCGTGGGCGAAAGCGCCGCGCTGCTGTTTACGGCGGGCGTGGGGACCGTTGTGGCAAACAATATCTTTTCGGCCTTCACGCGCAGCGGCGGCACCCTCAGCGTGGCGCTGTACATGTATGTGAGCGAACGCGGCGAGTTCGACGTGGGCTTCGCCATCGCGGCCATCCTGATGCTCCTGGTGCTGTGCATCAACGGCGCGGCGAAGCTGGTGGAAAAGAAGCTGCGCAGAAAAACGAAGTAACCGCGAAGCAGTGAAAGAGGAGTAAGAACAATATGGAAAGCCCCATCATTTTGCAGACAAACCGTCTCAAGCTTTATTACGGCGCCTTTGAGGCGCTCAAGGGCATCGATATGCAGATCCCCGAAAAACAGATCACCGCTTTCATCGGGCCGTCCGGCTGCGGAAAATCTACATTCCTGAAAACGCTCAACCGCATGAACGACCTTGTGCCCGGCGTGCGCATCGAGGGCGAGGTGCTGTACAACGGCCGGGACATTTTTTCCAAAGAGGTGGACGTGACCTGGCTGCGCAAGAAGATCGGCATGGTATTCCAGAAGCCGAACCCTTTCCCCATGAGCATTTACGACAACATCGCCTACGGCCCCCGGCTGCACGGCACGCATTCCAAAGCCGAGCTGAACGACCTTGTGGAGAAATCACTGCGCGGCGCGGCGCTGTGGGACGAGGTGAAGGACCGTTTGAAAAAGTCGGCCCTGGGCCTTTCCGGCGGCCAGCAGCAGCGCATGTGCATCGCGCGCGCGCTGGCTGTGGAGCCGGACGTGCTGCTGATGGACGAACCCACCAGCGCGCTGGACCCGGCTTCCACCATGCGCATTGAGGAATTGATGGCGTCCCTGAAAGAAAGCTACACCGTCGTCATCGTCACGCACAATATGCAGCAGGCCGCGCGCATCAGCGACAAATGCGCGTTCTTCCTGGTGGGCGACCTCATCGAATTCGGCGAGACCGAGCAGGTATTCTCCATGCCGAAGGACAAGCGGACCGAGGACTACATTACGGGCCGCTTCGGTTGATGCCCGCGGCCTGTTTTGCAGCCGTTCCCACGGGGCGGCATGTAAAAAAATATGCCCTGCCATTGTGCTTTTTTGCCAAACAACCTATAATAAAGGAGTAACCCTTATGAACGCACGCCTTTCTTTCGACGCAGAGCTGGAGAGCCTTTCCGCGTCGCTCATCCGCATGGGCGCCCTGGCGACGGACGCCATCGACAAAGCGATCGAGGCGCTGGAGGCCAACGACGGCGCGCTGGCCCAAAGCGTTATTGCGGGGGACCGCAACATCGACGATATGGAGCGCAGCATCGAGCACCAGTGCCTGACGCTGCTTTTGCGCCAGCAGCCCGTGGCGGGCGACCTTCGGAAAATATCCACGGCCATCAAGATGATCACGGATATCGAACGCATCGGCGACGCCGCCGCAGATATCGCGGAGATCACCACGCACATCAAGGAGCACGGCATCCCGGCCTCTTTGTCCGACATTGCGGATATGGCCGAGGCCGCGCAGAAAATGGTGGACGATTCCATCCAGTCCTATGTCAGGGAGGACCTGGTTCTGGCTGCGGACGTGATTGCCCGGGACGATGTGGTGGACGATTATTTCAACAAGATCAAAAAAGACCTTGCCGCGTATATCGCCGTGAATGAAGAGCATGTGGACTGCGCCATCGACTACCTGATGATCGCCAAATATCTGGAGCGTTTGGGCGACCATGCGGTGAACATCTGCGAATGGGTGCAGTTCTACAAAACCGGCATGCACAAAAGCGAACGCATCCTGTAAGGCTGCGGAAAACGGCAAAATGCCCTGCCCGGCATTCTGCGCGAAGAAATTCAAGGCGGCGGCTGCAGGGCCGCGCTTCCCGCTGCGGAGAACCGGTCGGGGAAGTTTGCGTGATATCCTGCGCGAAGAGATTCAAGGCGGCGGCTGTAAGGCCGCGCTTCCCATTGTTAAAAAAGGAGGAAAATCGGTATGCCGAAGGCACCGCGTATTTTTGTGGTGGAGGATGATGAGAGCATCCGCATGCTGCTGGAGGTGGCGCTGCGCTCGTCCGGCTATACGGTAAGCGCGTTCCCGAATGCGGCCGACGCGCTGGCTGAAATGGAGAATACCGTGCCGGACGCGGCGGTGCTGGACATCATGCTGGACGGTATGGACGGCATTACGGCGCTGAAGCTGATGCGTGCGAACGCGCGCCTTGCGGGCGTGCCCGTAATGATGCTGACCGCCAAGGATTCTGAAAACGATAAGATCATCGGCCTGGATGCAGGCGCGGACGATTACATGACAAAACCGTTCAGCGTGCTGGAGCTGTGCGCCCGTGTGCGCGCGCTGCTGCGGCGCGGCGGCGCCGCGCCCGCGCCGAAAAAGGGCGGCGTGCTGAAAAGCGGCGGCCTGAAGCTGGACCTTGCGGTGCGCGAGGCCACACGGGACGGGGCTCTGCTGGAACTGACCTATAAGGAATTTGAGCTGCTGCGTGAGCTGATGGAGAACGCACCCGGCGCCATGAGCCGCGACGAACTGCTGCAAAGCGTTTGGGGCTACGACTTCATCGGCGAAACGCGCACGCTGGACATGCACATCGGCACGCTGCGCCATAAGCTGGGCGACGAGAGCACCGCGCCCCGGTACATTAAAACCGTACGCGGTGTGGGATACCGCTTTCTGGGCGAAGTGGAAAAAGAAGGGTAAAGGGACATGAAGAAAAGCATTCTGAAAAGCACGGCGCTCGTATTGTGCGCGGGCCTTGTGTGCTGCCTTTTGCTGACGGCGGCGATTTTTGACGCAAAGACCACGCAGCAGACGGAGACACAGCTGCGCAGCCTTGCCACGGCGCTGGGCTCTGCCTATGACGCGAACGGCGACGCCGACGCACAGGCGTCGCAGTTTTCGCGGCAGATCGGCGGGCTTCGCGTAACGGTCATTGCAAAGGACGGCACGGTGCTGGGCGATTCCGCCGCCGATTACAAAACCATGGAAAACCACGCCGGCCGCGAGGAGCTGAAAGCGGCAGAGGGCGCGGGCGTGGGCATCTCCGTGCGCCCCAGCGAGACGCTCGGCACCCGCCTGATGTATGCGGCGGTGCGCACGCAGGGCGGGGATTATATCCGTGTGGCCATGCAGTACAACGGCTTTTTGCGGGACCTTGTAAGCCTGCTGCCCGCGTTGCTGGGTGCCGGTCTGGTCGCTTTTGCAGTGGCGGCGTTCGTGGCCACGCGCGTGGCAAAAACCGTGACGGACCCTATTTCCGATTTTACCGAAAGCCTGAAAAACGTGCAGGAGGGCGGCGCACGGCTGGAGCCGGAGAAATACCCTTATGAGGAATTGCAGGCCATGGCGGGCGATATCAACCGCATGTCGGAGGAGATCGCCCGGAACATGCGCCGCCTGGAGCGGGAAAAGGCGAAGATCGACTATATCCTGGACAACATGAACGAGGGCTTCGTGCTGCTGGATACGGACCAGAACATCCTGCTCATCAATGCGTCGGCGTGCCGCGCGTTCGGTGTGAAAAAAAACGAGGCCCAGGGCAAGAACATCCTGCACGCCACGCGCAACATCCCGCTCATCGACGGCGTGGCGGCGGTGCTGAAAAAAGGCGGCCACGTGGCCGTGGATATGCCGCTGCCCGATAAGCGCAAGGGCGAGGTGAACATCAGCCGCGTGAAGCCCGAGGACACGGGCGCCATCGACGGCGGCGCCATCATCATTATCTCGGACGTGACGGCGCAGCGCAACGCGGCCAAGATGCGGCAGGATTTCTTTGAATCCGCTTCGCATGAGCTGAAAACGCCCATCACCTCCATCAAGGGCTTTGCCGAGCTGCTGTGCAGCGATATGCCCTTGGGCGGCAACAAGCAGGAGGCGATCTCCAAGCGTATCCTCAAGGAGACGATGCGCATGAGCAGCCTCATCAGCGATATCATCATGATCAGCCGCCTGGAAAGCGGCGACATTACCTTTGAGCGGGAGGTGCTGGACCTTGCCTCCGTGGTGAGCGAGTGCTGCTCGGACGCGGCGGAATTTGCCAGAAGCAGCAAGGTGAGCATCTCGTGCACCACGCAGCCCTGTGTGCTTTCGGCCTCCCACCGGGAGATGAGCGAGCTGGCGGGCAACCTCATCACCAACGCCGTCAAGTACAACCGGCAGGGCGGCCGCGTGGAAGTGAACCTCACGAACGAGAACGGCGCGCCGTGCCTGCGCGTGTTCAACACGGGCGAGCCCATTGCGCCGGAATACGCCCAGCGTATCTTTGAACGGTTCTACCGCATCGACAAGGGCCGCAGCAAGGCGGCGGGCGGCACGGGGCTGGGGCTTGCCATCGTGAAGCACATCGCCACCAATTACGGCGCCAGCGTCACCGTAACGGCCGCGCCGGACGGCAATACCTTCACGGTGCTGTTCCCTGTGCAGGACTGACAGAGCGGACACAGGCGCTTTTGGCAGAAAATTTTGTGTTACCCGCCGCACCGCTTTTGCGTGCAAAAGGGATAAGACGGCCGCATGGATGAAAAACGCCCCGCACCGGATGGTGCGGGGCGTTTGGCGTTTGCAGAAAAGATACAGCGCGAAAGCCTGCTGCTGCTTGTCCTGATTTGACCTGCGATAGTAATAGATAACAAGCCACAACAAGCATAATGCTATATCAACTTCAAGAAGAAACGTGATTTTATCCGTCGCTTTGCTCTCCTTTTGTTTTAGAGAAAAGGCTGTTCCAGTCGGACAATTCCATTATAACAGTATTGGGGCCAGATTGTTCGTGAAGCTGCAAAATTTGTCGTTTTGCCAAAAGGCCTCGTCAAAGGGGAGAAAGGCCGGGAGGGCTGTTCCGGCTGCGAAGCAAAGAGGCCGGTACCATTCGGTATTGTTTTCATACAGAACAACGCCGAAAATATTTGCTGCGTTTCACAGAAATAAAAAACAGCCGCAGGCTGGTTTTTCGGTTCTGCAGGCCGTCCCGGCCTGCGGCCATTAAGATGAGCTTTTTTATTGCGCAGCAATCAAAAATTGTTTTTGAAACACAACGGCTGTTTCCGGCGTTATTCTGTGTGGGAACCCACTTTTGAAGGGAGGAACCACCTTGCTGCACGACGATTACACCGCCGCGGCCGCGCTGCTGCAAAACGACCCGCAGGAGGGCCTGCGCAGGCTGATGGAATTGTTCGGCGGGCCCGTGCATGCCATTTGCACGGCTATCTTGCGGGGCCACGCCGAGGACGCGGACGAGGCTGCCGCCGATACTTTTGTCCGTCTGTGGCGCAACGCGTCCAGCCTGCCCGCGGGTACGGCTCTGCGGGGTTATGTGGTGCGTACGGCCCGAAGCTGCGCCATTGACCGTTACCGGGCTTTGACGCGCCGGGGTGTGTTGTTCCCGCTTGACGGGCGGGAGGAAGATATGGATTTTGCCGTAGAACTGGAAAGCCTCCTGGAAACGCGGGAGCTTGCGGGGATGATTTTGGCGCTGCCGCCGCCGGACGGGGAAATATTTCTACGGCGCTATTTGTACTGTGAGGAGACAAGGGCCATCGCCGAGCACTACGGCCTGCCGGATGCTACCGTGCGCACCAAGCTGGCGCGTGCGCGCAAAAAGCTGCGTGCTTTGCTGGAAAAGGAGGTGTCCTTATGAACGAAGCATTGCTGCCCGTCGTCAACGGGCTGGAATTTCTTTCTCCGCCGCTGCCCCAGGAGAAGCAGGAGACGCTTGTGCGCCGCGTGCTGGAGCAGGGAGCGGTTGAGAACCTCCCCGGCGCGCAGAAGGCCTCCACAGCGGTACCCGCCATCGTGCCGGACGCAGCGGCTCCACCTGAAAAACGCCGGGGCGGCTTTCGCGGACGGGGCCGCCTGTGGGCCGTTTTGGCGGCTGCGTTGGCCCTGTGCGCCTGTACAGCCGTCATCGGTGCGGTACAGTATTTTGCTCCCATGACACGGCGAACGGGCGCCGACGCGGTGGTGGAACGATACGGCGCGGCCTACACGAGCAAGGAAGTGACCGTGGACGGCCATACCATGCGCATCACGGCTCTTTTGCGGGATAAGGAGAACGCTTTTGTTCTGTATGACGTATCGGCGGACAGCGCCCGGGAGGCAAGCCGGTTTGTGACAACGAATGTCGACCATGGTGCCGGCGAGTTCCCCTCGAAGTTCTCCTTTGTGCCGCTCGCGGCGGGAGACACTCCGCCCGGGGCGGTGATCGAATGCCCGGCCCTGACGATGACGCCGGAGGAAATGATGTACAGTTTTTCGTTTGTAGGCGGCGCGCCGCAGGAGCTGGGCGGCGGCTGGTACCGTTTCTACAACCGGGGCCGCATTCCCGAATGGGCCGAAACGCTGGCGCTGTGCGTGTGCAGCGAAGCCGACCCAGGCACGGCGCAGACGATACTTCTGGAGCTTCCGCCCGCAGCATCTGCCCGGGAATGGAGGCTGAAGGATGCGGCCGTGGAGTTTTGCGCGGGGATATACTACCCGGAATTCAAGCTTTATGGGGCATCCACGGACCTCAAGCATACCGAGTGCGCGCCGCAGCACCTGAAGATGCGCGTGGAAACGGTACGGATATCTCCTGTCTCCGTGCGCATCTCCGGCAGTGGGGCGGATCCCAATATGGCAGCCAGGCAGCTTCCGCCCCCTCCGGAGGAGGCGATGAACGAGCCGTTCTATCATTACCTGCGGAACGCCGAGCTTGTATTTCAAAATGGTTCCCGCATCACGATTTATGGTGATCAGTTGACGGAATGGCGCGTTACGCCGGACGGGGCGCGGGGCAAAAGCGAGTTTGTGGCAGGGTATATGCTGAAGGATATTTTAGACCCTGAGGCAGTCGCGGCCATTGAAATAGACGGCATATCTTATCCGTTGCCTTGAACAGCCTTTTCCGCATACAAAAACAGCGGCCGCACGTTGCCTGGACGCGCGGGCCGCTGTTCTTTTCTGCGCGCGGCCGCAGGGCAAAACGAACGCGCTACCCCAGATAATCTCGAACGTCCACGGGCGCGCCGTTCAGGTTCGCCTCGAAATGCAGGTGGTATCCATATGCGCGGCCCGTTCGGCCCACATAACCGATGAGCTGGCCCTGCTTGACAGGGACGCCGTCGGCGATGCCCTCGGCCCAGGCGGACATATGGGCGTAAATGGTCACCAGCCCGCCGCCATGGCTCAGCTTGACACAGGTGCCGTACGTGTAGTGTGCTTTTGTGCTGACAACACCGTCCGCCGCCGCGTAGATTTTTGTACCCAGCGGCGCGGGGATATCCATGCCGCGGTGGAATTCCTGTACGCCGTTCAGCGTGCGCCAGCCCATGGGCGAGCCGGTGGAATAGCCCGGCAGCGGCCAGTAAAACGCGCCGCCTGTGTATTCGGGCGCGTCGTTGTCGCTTTGGGCGGTCCATTCCGCGTATTCCCGTTCCGCCGCGGCGATCTCCTGCTCCTTGGCGGCAAAGGCGGCCGCGCCGGCCTGCTCGGCCGCCTGCGCGGCGGAAAGCCGGGCGTTTGCCTGCTGCAGCGCCGCGGCATATTCATTTGCAGCGGCTTCCAGTTCCGCATTGGATGCGTCCAGCGCGTCCAGCTCCGCCTGCTGCCGCGCGGCGAGGGCGGCCAGCTCTTCCCGGCGGGCTGTCAGCTCGGCGATGAGCCGTGTGTCACGCACCGCGATGCGCTGCAAATATTCTCCGAATGTGAGCATCTCAGAGAGGCTGTCCGCGCCCAGCAGAACGGCAAGGCCGGATTGACGGCTCATTTCGTACATGCCCTTCATGCGCGCCTCAAAGCTTTGGGTGCTTCGGTCCGCCTCCAGCAGTTTGGCCGCCACCTGGGCCTGCGTGCCGGCAAGCTGTGCTTCACATTCCTGTATTTTCAATTGAAGCACCGCGATCTGGGCTTTGACGTTCTGCTCCTTGGCCGTATACAGGTTCACAAGGTCTCCGGCGCGGGCGGCGTCGGTCCGGTTTTGCTCGATCTGCTGCTCGATGGCCTGCTGCTCGGCACGCAGCCGCTCCAGCTTTTCGGCGGGCGTTTCAGCCGCCGCCCGGAACAGCAGCCCCAGCCAGCAAACGGCCAGCAGAGCGGCGGCGCGCCGCATTTCTTTTTTGTACATCCGCGGAAAACCTCCTATTCGGCATTGAGGTAAGGCCACGCCGAAACGGGGTCGCCGTTCAGGTCCACTTCAAAATGCAGATGGTTTCCGGTACTGTTGCCTGTGCTGCCCACATAACCGATGAGCTGGCCTTTTTCCACGAGGTCGCCATCCTTCACCGCGCACGCGGACAGATGACCGTACAGCGTCGCCAGGCTGCCGCCGTGATCCAGCTTGACGGAAATGCCCATCACCCAGTGGTTGTTGAGGCTGGCTGCTCCGTCGGCCGCGGCGTAGACGGGCGTACCCGCCGGGGCGGGGATATCCATGCCGGTGTGTACGTCCTTTGCGCCGTATACCCTGCGCGCCGTACCGAAATCAGAGGAAAGCGTTGTGTAACCCGGCAGGGGCCAGGCGAATTGGGCCGCGCCGCCGGACGGCGCGCCTTCAGGCACGGCGGCGGACCATTCTGCCCACTCCTGCTGCGCCTGCAGATATTGCCGCTGTATTTCCTCTAAGGAGCTATCCTGCGCGGCAAGTGCTTCGAGGCGGCCGATTTCCGCCTGGAGCGTCTGTAATTCTTCGCGCAGGCGTTCCAGCCGTTCCTCCGGTGCATCTCCGGCCGTGGGCTGGGGCGTGCCGCCCTTGTAAACAGGCGCGGCGGTATCCGACCGGGCCGGGGCGGCGCAGGCAACGAGCGTGCTGGCCAGCACCACAAGGGCCAGCAGAAGGCACAAAAGCGGCGTGCCGCGCTGCTTTTTTCGCAGGCTGAGCATTTCTGCAAAGCGGCATCTGGTTTCTCCTGCGCCGGAGGCAAAGCCGGTGGTGAGCGCGGATATGCGCCGCCTGCGCGCGGACGCCAGCACGTCCAGCACCGCCGCGCCGTAGGCCCTGCGGTAAGCCATGTCACGGCCTGCCAGCACGGCTTCGTCGCAGGCAAGCTCCATATCCTGCCGCGCGGCGCGGGCCATGCACCACACCAGCGGGTCGAACCAGTGCAGGGCACAGGCGGCCGCCAGCACGAACTGGAAGGGGATATCCCCGGCGCTCCGGTGGCGTGCTTCATGGGCCAGCACATAGGGCAGCGTGTCCGCGCGCAGGCCCGCGCCCTCCGGCAGATAGACAGCCGGACGCAAAAGGCCCGCCAGCATGGGCGTATCCAGCCCGGCCACGGCGTAGACGCGCATGCTCCGGCCGAAGGCGGCGCGGCAGGCGTCCGCAAGCGTTTCGTCCGCAAGCGGCACCCGCCCACGGCGCAGACGGCGCATGGACGTCCCATAGGCAGCCAGGCGCGCGGCCAGGCACAGCGCCGCGCCGACCAGCCAGACGGCCCCGGCAAGCCCGGGCCGGGAGCGGAGCGGCCCCGCCGGGGCGGGGGCCGAAGGAACGGGCACAGCCTTACCGGGCCCGGAGGCCGCCGCCTGCTGTGCGCCGCCGCTTTCTGCCGGGGCGGCGGGGAGCGCCGCTTGCCGGACGGCGGCCGTGGGGAGCGGGATGGACAACGGCGCGGGCCTGTCCTGCACCGGCACCGCGAAGCTGACAGGCAGCGCAAGGCGGACGGCAAGGATCAGCCAGGCCAGCCGGAAGAACCGTGCGGACAGCGCGGCACGCGCAAAATGCCGCAGTACCAGCAGCGCCGCGATGAGCGCGCATGTCCAGGGCAGCATGCCCAGCACAGCGTAAAACAGGTCATTCAGCACCGGGCTCGCCCGCCTTTCGCAGCAGTTCTTTCAGCTCTGCCAATTCGCTGCCGGTAAGCGCTTCGTCCTGCACCAGCGCGGCGACCATACCCGCCACGGAGTTTTTGTAGTAGCGCCGCAGCAGGCCGTTTGTCTCCATGCGGCGGTAGTCTTCCTCCCGCACCCGTGCGCGGTACAGCGTGAAGCGGCCCTCGCGCGTTACTTCCACGAAGCTTTTGTCCGCCAGGCGGCCCAGCAGGACCTTGAGCGTGGAAAGCGACCACGCCTTATCCGCAAGGTCCTCCAGCAGGCGTGCGGTGCGCACGGGCTGCGTGTGCGTCCACAGCGCGAGCATCACGTCCAGCTCAGCCTCCGGCAGTTTTTCAAGCGGTTTTTTCGGCATTGTCCGGCCCCTCCTTTTTCGTTGACAATTGTCGTTGATTTTACGGTATCATATTCCGTGACATTTGTCAACGAAAAAACAGCGGAAGACGGTTGCAAAACGCGGGGAAGGGGTACATAATAAAAGCAGCCGCCTGTGGGACGGGCGGCGAAGCAGAAGAGGCGGCCAGCCGCGGTGCGGCCGCGGATGTGCCCGCACAGGGACGCACCAGGAAAGGACGGTTTGATTTTTATGACATATTCCATCGTGACAAGCAGTAAAACGGGCAATACCCAGGCCGTGGCGGACGCCATTGCCGCCGCGCTGCCGCCGGAGGGCTGCGTTTACCGCGGCGCACCCGCGCCGGAGGCTCTTGACGCGGACGTGATATTCGCCGGATTCTGGACAGACAAGGGCACATGCGCACAGGACATGGCCGGGTTTTTGCCTTTGTGCGGCGGCAAAAAGGTGGCGCTGTTCGGTACGGCGGGGTTCGGCGGGGACCCGGACTATTTCAATATGCTGCTGGAGAATGTGAAAAAGCTGCTGCCTTCGGACGCCGTATATCTGGGCGGCTGGATGTGTCAGGGCCGGATGCCCGGCAGCGTGCGCGCCCGCTTTGCCGCGCAATTGGAGCAGGACCCGGAAAACGCCAACGCAAAACGCATGCTGGAAAATTTCGACCGCGCGCTGTCTCATCCGGACGAAGCGGACCTCGCCGCCGCCGCATTTTTTAGCAATGGGAAGCTTGCTGGGGACACCGCTGCGGCTGAATCTCTGTAAGCAGGCATGCCGTGCGGCGCTTTTAACAATGGGAAGCTTGTTGGGGAGACCGCTGCGGCTGAATCTCTGTAAGCAGGCATGCCGTGCGGCGCTTTTAACAGTGGGAAGCTTGCTGGGGACACCGCTGCGGCTGAATCCCTGTAAGCAGGAGTGAACAGTGGTGTTTTTGGCATAGAAAAAGCTTGCCTGACCGAAACACACAGCCGAATCTCTGTGTGTTTGCCGGTCAGGCAAGCTTTCCGTTGTTATTGAGATGGGTTTTTTATTGCGGAGCAATCAAAAATCAGTTGCTGCTGCTGCGGCGGCCCAGCAGGCGCAGGATATACAGGAAGATGTTGATGAAGTCCAGATAAAGCTGGAGCGCCGCGAAGATGGACGCTTTCTTCGACATTTCGTAATCGCCTTCGAACGCTGCGTGCAGCTGTTTGATCTTCTGCGTATCATATGCCGTCAGGCCCATGAACACGGCCAGGCCGACAAAGCAGATGATGCGGTCGAACCCGGAGAGCGGCAGGAACATGGAGATGAGCCAGAATACCAAAAGGAAGATCAGCCCGGCCGTCAGGATAGGACGCAGGCCGGAAAGGTCGCGCTTGGTGAACCAGCCGTAGGCCGCCAGCACGCCGAAATACAGCGAGGTCAGCGCGAACACGGTGAGCAGGATCTGAACGTCGTAAGCGAAAAAGACCGCGGAAAACGTGATGCCGTTGAGCACCGCGTAGGCGAAGAACAGGCCGCGGGCCGCGCCGATGCTCAGCTTATGCAGACGGGCGGAAAGCACCATCACCACGACGATCTCGGCAATGGCAAGCGCGAATACCGCAGGCATGCCCATCGTCAGCAGGTAATACAGGCCGCCGCCCGCAGAAAACGCGATAGCGGTACCGAACGTGACCAGCAAACCCAGGAACATCCAGCCAAAGGTCTTGGCGGTATATACGTTCAGAGGCTCGGAGGCGAGACCGCCCTCCATCCACTGGCTGCCATTTTCCTGGAACATAGGGTCAAGGCCCTGTTGCTCATTCATGGATCAATCCCTCATTTCTGTTGTGTATGGGTGGAATGTGCCGTATTGCACATGACAAAAGTATAGCATGCTCAACGCCCGTTTTCAAGATACAGCGCGCAAAGGTCTACCAGAATATCCTCCGGCAGCATGCCCTGCTGGGACAGGCGCGCCGCGCACCGGTCGGCCGCGAGGCCGTGCAGATAAACGCCGCACACGGCTGCCTGCGCCGGGGCCAGGCCCTGCGCGGCCAGCCCGGCAATCATCCCGGCCAGCACATCGCCGCTGCCGCCGCGGGCCAGGCCCGCGTTTCCGGTACGGTTTTCGTACAGCCGCCCGGCCGGCGTGGCCGTCAGTGTGCGGTGGCCCTTCAGCACCACCACGGCGTCCAGCTGTTTGGCCATGGCCAGCGCCGTTTCGGCAGGCGCTGCCAGCACCTGCTGCACGGAGGTGTGGGCAAGGCGCGCCATTTCGCCCGGATGCGGCGTGACGATGAGCCGCCCGGCCGCGGGGCGCATGGCCTGCTTTTCTGCGGCAAGGCTGCACAGGCCGCCGGCGTCCAGCACCACTGTGCCGCGGGTGCGTTCCAGCAGAAACTTCATTTCCCGCGCGGTGGTTTCATCGGCTTCACGCCCGCAGCCCGCCAGGCATACGGTGGCGGTTTCGGCCATGGAGGCGAGCGCGCTTTCATCCGGCAGCGGCAGGAATGTGGCCTCCAGAACGCGCGCGGCAATGCTTTGGATGACGGATTCTCCCGCGGCCAGCGTAACGACGCCCGCGCCGGCGCGCAGTGCGCCCAGCACGGAAAGGGCGGCGGCGCCGCGGTAGGCCGGGCAGCCGCAGACAGCCAGCACACGGCCGTACGCGCCCTTGTGGCTTTCCGGGGGACGCGGCGGCAAAGCGGCGAACACCATTTCATTCGTGATGACAGCAGGCATAAGAACACTTCCTTTTTTACAGCGGCGGAGCCGGGAATACGGGACCATAGGACCGCCCGGTGCACACGAGCCGCGGGCGGGGCATGCGGGCCGCGGCGCGGGCGTCAGCTTTTTTTAGTGAACACGGGCGGCGCGCAAAGCGTGAGCCTGAAAATATGGTATACTGGTATTGCAGACTTTGCTATTATTGTATCACAAAATCCGCTTCTCAGACGAACGGGCCCGAAAATATTTGCGAGGGCTGCAGTCCGGGACAAAGCAGGCTTCCCATTGTTAAAAAAACGCGGCCGGCGCGCCGACGCGCAGAGATTCAGCCGCGGCAGCTGGCGCAGCGCGCTTCCCGTTGTTAAAAAAACGCGGCCGACGCGCCGACACACAGAGATTCAGCCGCGGCAGCTTGCGCAGCGCGCTTCCCGTTGTTAAAAAAACGCGGCCGATGCGCCGACGCACAGAGATTCAGCCGCGGCAGCTTGCGCAGCGCGCTTCCCATTGTTAAAAATTGTTAAAAAAGGAGAGAGAGGGTATGGACGGACGTTTGCGCAGGCTGGTGGATGCCAGCGAAGCGATTGTATTTTTCGGTGGAGCGGGCGTGTCGTGCGAGAGCGGCATCCCGGATTTCCGCAGCACGGACGGGCTGTATCACCAGGAATACCGCTGGCCGCCGGAGGAAATTCTGTCCCACGATTTTTTCGAACGCCGGCCGGAGGAGTTCTTCCGCTTTTACCGCGACAAAATGCTGTACCCGCAGGCGGAGCCGAACGCGGCGCACCTTGCCCTTGCGCGGCTGGAGCAGGCCGGTAAGCTGAAAGCCGTCGTCACGCAGAACATTGACGGCCTGCACCAGGCGGCGGGCAGCAAAAACGTGCTGGAGCTGCACGGCAGCGTGCACCGCAACCACTGCACGCGCTGCGGCGCGTTTTATACGCTGGACGACGTGCTGCGCTCCGAAGGCGTGCCGCGGTGCGGCTGCGGCGGCGTCATCAAGCCGGACGTGGTGCTGTACGGAGAAGCGCTGGATGAAACGACGCTCAACGCGGCTGTGCGCGCCATCCGCCGTGCGGACCTGCTGCTGGTAGGCGGTACGTCGCTGAACGTTTACCCCGCGGCGGGCCTGCTGCGCTATTTTACAGGCGCCGCGCTGGCGGTCGTCAACAAGACGCCGACCCCGGCAGACGCCCGGGCAGACCTGGTGATCCAGGCCTCTATCGGCCGCGTACTGGGCGGCTTTGAGGACTGAATTGTAAAAAAACAAATAAACATACAAAAAATGTTTTAAATCACTTGCTTTTTTGTGTAATATGCATGTATGATAAGAATGTAGATTTTCCACAGAACGGAGCGAGTGGAGATGCGGGAAACAGAGAATACGGCATACGCACGCAAAAGGGAATTTTTACTGTGCACCGACATCTGCGGCAGCGCGCTGGACACGCTGCGCAGCCGGCAGGAGCAAGCCTATTGCCCGGCGCTGGTAGAGGTGTTTGAGCTGGAGGAGCACGCGCAGGAGGCGCGGCGTGCCTGGATGTCTGTTGCACTGGAAAGCCGCCTGCGCGGCGGGAACCGGTTCCGTCTGCTGTCACAGGCATGTGTGCGCATCGCACAGCAGGGGGCCGCCGTGCCGGGGCTGGACGGCATTCTGCATTGGGTGGAGAGCGGCAGCGAGCTGACGCACGGCGCGCTTGCGGCCCGCGTGAAGCGCGGCGCGGGCCCCGCCCTGGCGCGGGCGCTGGCCTGGAGCCGGGAGGTGAACCGCCGCCTGACGGCCATGCCCAAGGAGTGCGCGCCCTTTGCCGCGGTGGAAGGCTGCCTTGCCGCGGTACGCGCCGTGGCGGACGTGGTGGCCATGGGCACAGGCACGCCTGCGGCGGTAAGAGGCGAATGGACGCGGGGCGGCTTGTCCGGCTATACGGACGCGGTGTTCGCCGCGCCGCAGGACGGCAAGGCGGAGGCGCTCATTCCCGTTTTCGGCGCCGGATACCTGCCTTCGCACATGCTGGTGGTGGGCGATACGCTTGGCGACGCGGCACTGGCCGCGCAGGCGGGCGCGTTGTTTTTTCCCATCCTGCCGGGCCGCGAGGAAGCGTGCTGGCAGCGGCTGGCCGAGGAAGGCTTCCCGAAATTTTTGCACGGCAGCTTTGCGGGCGCATACGAGGACACGCTGCGCAAGGCCCAGCGGTCGCTTTTGCCCTAGGCGAAGCGGCCGGCGGCAAAACGGCGCATTCGATAAACGGCAAGGAGGAACGCCCCATGGACGGCAAACGGCGTGCGGACATCCGCCCCGGACAACAGGTGGAGATCGTACTTAAAAAAGACCAGCCCACCGGCAGGCGCACCCGCGGCGTGGTGCGGCGCATCCTGACAAACAGCCCCACCCACCCCCACGGCATCAAGGTGATGCTGGAGGACGGGCAGGTAGGCCGCGTACAGGCTGTGCTGGACGCGCCGGCTCCGCAATGAAAAAACCCCAGCCTTTTGGCTGGGGTTTCAGACTGTCGAAAAAAGCAAAGAAGTAAAAGAAAAGTCCGGGGAAAAAGCTGGCGGTGGCAAAGCCATGCATCTTTGCGCAGCAAAGTGC
>ERZ826396.173-NODE-173-length-98825-cov-4.889197_pt1 | contig 98825 bp, 84 predicted proteins | sample MGYA00519926_ERZ826396 | MGnify/ENA primary metagenome ERZ826396 (study PRJEB31778, sample SAMEA3449230) | human gut metagenome | biome: human gut; feature: human-associated habitat; material: faeces | place: United Kingdom | collected 2010/2012 ... | reverse complement strand
CGAGTCACACCTGCCCCTGTTTTGGACTATCTATTTCCCGACAGCCCCCTAAAAACAGCCGATTTTAGAAAGGACGGCTGCAAAACCTTCAATAGGGCCATGCGACATAGAAAAAGAGCAGACGGAATTTAGCAAAGACAGGAAATTTGGGTTAAATTCTTCCGAACTTTCTTAAAAGGGCCTCCACAGAAGCTCCTTTTAAAATTTCTTCCCTGGTAGCTTCCTCCCGGCTTGCCTGCTGCTTCGCTTTTTCATATACCTCTTTCAGATCCCCGTAGGGAACCACGGCCACGCCGATCTCATCCCCGACGATCAAATCTCCGGGATTTACCACAACCCCACCGCAGCAGACAGGCACGTTGATCTCCATCGGCTCTTTCCTTCCCGAATACGCCGTATGGGACGCCCTCGGGCCATATGTCCGCGATATGATCGGGAATCCCAGCAGCTTCGCTTCGTCCGTATCCCGGCAGCTGCCGTCAATAACAGCGCCCGCAACCCCTGCCTGCAGCGCAAGGGACGACATCAGCCCGCCCCAAATGGAGGTTTCCAGCTCCCCGAAGGCGTCTATTACAACCACGTCTCCTGGTCTGGTCACGGCAAATACATCCAGGCAGTCCACAATATCCCCTGCGGTCAATTTCACCGTCACTGCCGGGCCGATGATTTTCTTATCCGCGCCCCGCGGCTTCATTTCATGATCCATCACCTGGTTCCTCTCCATGGCGTCCCCAACCACACAAGATAAGGAGAGCACGTCCTTCATTCCCCGAAAAGGGGCTATAAGCGCCTCGTCAATAAAGGGCCGCGGATTTTTCCTCGTTTCCATATCGCTATTCCTCCGTTTCCTTCTCAAAAACCACAACGGCAGAGGGAGAGGGGATATTCAGCTGATAGCCCGTATCCGTGATCTTTCCCGTCTCTTCGTCAAAAAAGAAGCTCTGCACGATATCCGTATGCTGCAGTCCGGCCACCAGGATCTTCCCGTCCAAAGTGAAGGAAAACTCCCGGCAATGATCCCCGGCCAGCATCTTGTGGCCAAGCAGCTTTACCATCCCGCTTTCTTTGTCAACGCCAAAAACCGCGAAAGAATTATGGCCCCTGTTCGTTGCAAGCAGATATTTTCCGGAAGGATGGAAATGCAGCCCGCCCGCATAATTTTTTCCTTCATACCCGTCGCGGCGCTGCGTGCTGATAGTCTGGAGCACATGGAGCTTCTCTTTTTCTTCCGGCGTATAGCGCATCACATACAGTTCGCAGCTTGTTTCCGTAACCAGATAAAGATATTTCCCATCTTCGCTGAAGGAAAGCTGCCTGGGGCCGGTATCCTCCGGGAAGCCTTCCTTCCATACCTGTTCATGGGAGACGGCGTTATACAAATAAACGGCGTCCAGCCCGCAGTCTGCTACGGCAAGGTATTTTCCAGCCGGATCAGACACGACGGCATGGATATGCGAAGGCCTTCCGTTCGGATCCTGATAAGAAAAACTTTCCTTCGCTTCTGCCAGACGGCCGTCCCCGTCCGTCTGAAAGATCAGCCAGCTCCCATTGCGGAAAACCGATACATAGACCTCCTTCTCCTTCGGATCCAGACTGATATGGCAGGGCCATCCCCCTCCCGCATAGCATTTCCCGGTCTGCTTAAGGCGGCCATCCTCTATCGCATAAGAAGCGGCTCCTCCTCCCTTTTTCCCCTCATATTCCAGGGATTCCATCACCGCATACAGCCTGCTGCCGTCGCGGTTGACGCACAGATAGGCTGAATCCTGCGCTTCCGTCGTGCCAAGCACATCCATTTTCCCGCTGCCGGTATCCAAAGACAGCGTATAGATTCCCTGTGAGCCTCTGATCGAATTGGTTCCCACATACACATATGCCTTTCCCACTCTTCTGCCCTCCTATTCCTTCCATAACTCGCAAAAAGGGACGCGCAGGCAATAAGACTGTCTGCTATTCTCACACGCGATGTATACGGCTTTTCGATCCTCGTCCAGGAACGCATGCGGATAAAACATCGCTTCATCCTGCGCCATCAGATTATATTTCGTGCTCCAGGAGTTCATCCCGTCTTCGCTGACCCAAATGCTGAGGTTTTTGCGCCCCTCCATTTTTTCCGTTTCAGGCCGCGCATTATGAATCAGCAGGATTTTCCCCTTCCTGGAAAGCAGGAGAATTTTGGAGCTGGCGCTGGGTATCCCGCAGGGATAGGCCTCCTGCCAGGTTTCCCCGTAATCGTAGCTGTCCGACCGATACAGCTCTTCGCAGCCCTGCGCCCGCATCAGCATAATGACGTGTCCCGGCTCTGCCTCTGCGCAGGTATTTTCCATCAGCACATACGGAGCCGTAAGATACCCGGTTTCCCTGAAATATCTGCCTCCTTCTTCCCCATGAAGCACCCCGCAGCAGGACGGCCAGTATCCATGAATGACGTTGGACGTCGGGATCTGTTCCCAATCCCACCGTTCCCGAACCTCCTGCCAGTATACCGGGAACAGCCATTTGCCGTTTGAAAGGACGATCCCTTTCCGCACATTCCCATGCGAGGCTGCTCCCGGAAGCGATACCGGCTCGCTCCAGGTTTTTCCGTCGTCGTCCGAAAAGGACAGAAAGGCGCTGATCTCACGGTATCTGCTTTCCGCGGCGTAAGTATGGACAACCATCATAGGCCGCTTCGCGCCCGTAAAAATCTCTGTCGTATATGCCGCCCTTCTCCGGTGATAAAACAGAACCTGCGGGCTGCTCCACGTCACGCCGTCGTCATAGCTTCTTACCGCCAGCGTAATATTCTGATCCTCCGGCTCCGTATGTCCTCCGCTTAAAAATGTGCAGATCAGGGAGCCGTCTCCCATTCTCGCCAAAACCGGTTCCCTGGCATACCCGTAGGTATTGCTCACGTCCATGATCAAATGAGCCGTACAGTGAAATAATTTCATACCCCTTCCCCTTCCTCAAAGAACGTTTCCATCGCATAGGCTCCTCGCAATGGTATCCTGCAGCTGCAATTGCCGTCCTTCCCGAAAACCTCCAGACTTCCCCGACTGTTCCCATACTCTTCATTGGCCGCAAATATCCAGCCGCCCGTTCCGTCCGCCCTGACGTTCCTCGGCCACCCGTCCGTATGGATGCGGCGTATAAGCGTCAATGTCCCGTTCTCCTTGTCTACCTCAAAAATCTGAATCGTATTCTCCCCTCTTTCGGACGCAAGCACCCTGCTTCCTTTCCCAAAAACACGGACATCCGCCGCCAGATTTTCTCCCTTTCCCCATCCGGCCAGCAGACTCTGCCGCTGTCTGCAGACCAATTCCTTCTTCCGTCCGTCCCAAACGTATCTGAAAATTTCGTTTCCCAGTTCCGTCACAAGATAATACTCCCCGTTTTCGGGGTTATAGGCCATATGCCTGGGCCCGCTTCCTGCCGGCAATTCCGTATTCCCGCAGCATACAAGGGTCAGCTTCCCCTGCCGCCACACCGGCGTCAGCCTATGGATCTGATCCGTTCCAAGATCCGGCACAAACAAGCCCTCTTCCCTCTCCAGGATAAAATGGGGATGGGAAAATTCCTGTCTCTTCGGATTGATGCCTCCGCCCGGAAAAGCCTTCCAGGCTGCCACTTCCCCCGGACGGCCGTCCTGAAGCGAAACGGCCGCAACCGCGCCGCAGCCATAGGCCGCGATCCACAGAAGCCGTCCGTCTTCGCTTGCCCTCACATAACTGACGCCAGAAAATCCATATTCCTTCTCTGCCCTCCGCGTCAGGCTCCCGTCCGGCTGAATCGAGTAAGAGCGAATCCGGCTGCCCTCCTGTTCCTGACTGACCGCATACAGAATCCGCCCCCTTTCCCAGACCGCCAGGGCAACCGCGGGAAAGGAATCCTCCTTTCCTGCCTCCCGAAGCGTTCCCTGTTTTTCCTCAAAACGAAACCGATAGATCCCGTCCCTGTTTTTCTGCCCGATCACCGTACAATATAAGTTCATCCTCATTCCCGTATCTATTCCCCCGCCTTATCCACCAGGATCCGAAGTTTTCCGTCCGCTGAAACCATTCTCCCCGCCAGGATATCCTCTTCCCGGAACTTTGCCATCAGAATTTCTTTCTGCGCAAACCGGCTGTAATCATAAATCAGCTCGATCAGCCCGTCTTCCCTTTCCACTCCGTCGGGATAGGACACATCCTCTCTTTCATCCAGGATCAAAGGCCTCGACCAGGTCTTTCCCTCATCGTCGGATAAAAACGCCGCCAGGCGGTTTCTTTTTCCAGCCACCATATCCGTCCCGGATATATTCGCTTTGGATATCGCCCCGGATGCGTCCGCGCCGGATGTATCCTCACCGGATTCTCGCGCGTGGTTCACCAAAAGCAGACGGCCGGAGCGCAGCCTGCGGATAAAAAATCTGGCGTTCGGCCCCCATATCCCGCTTTTCGCGATAGAATGCCAGGTCTTTCCCCCATCGGCAGAGAACGCCTCTCCAAGCCCCGTCTGCAGCCGCAGAAGCATCCACAGGCTTCCGTCCGTTCTTTCTACCAGCATATGCTCGTCATAGTATCTGTCCGGCATATCTACGCCGGACAGATAGTGAAAGCTCTTCCCTCCATCCGACGACCGGTATACATTGGCCAGCCGGTTGGGACAGGAGGGATTATACTCCGAAGCGATGGCCTTCCATAGGCTGATGGGAAGAAGCCAGTCCCCATTTTGCAATACCGTCGGCTTATTCAGCATCACGCCGTCCCCGATACGAAACGGCTCGCTCCATTCCTGGTTCTTCGCATCCGGCGCTTCGCATACGGAAAACCAGCATCCCGCCCTTCCGTCAAAACCGCCGTAGCTCTGCGCCCAGAATAAGAAGACCCTTCCGTCCGGAGCCGTCCATAAGCAAGGATCAAAGGCCCTCACATTTCCCGCCGGATCCACCGCCAGAATCGGTTCCGACCAGGTTCTGCCTTCATCGTCGCTTTTTTTCAGCAGCACATAGTTCTCCGCCCCTTCCTCATCCCCGCCGCTGTAGAAGCAGACATACAGCCTGCCGTTTCTGGTTCTGGTCAGGGACGGAATCCCCTGCCATTGTCTGTTTTTGCCGGCATATTTGCCTCCTGTCGGCTCCATGACCATGTCCGACGGTTTCAAAGCCTCGTCCTTTTCCGCCATCGTCTGTTCCGTCACCGGAATCTGTGTAAGACCATGCATCTTAAAATTCCTCCCCGTCCAGAAGGAAATCCCGCTCTTCCTTTGAAAGTCTGCACTCCGCCGCCCGGATGCTGCTCTTTAACTCTTCTTCCTTCCACGGCCCCACGATCGGGATGACCTGAAAAGGCTGGGCATACAAATATCCTAACGTAATCTCCAGTTCGGAACGTCCTGTCAGCTCTTTCAGTACTTCCACCCGCCGCGCCCTGCCTAGGGTAGCTTCATTGTAAAAGTAGTCCCTGGGGAAGCTGTACTTCTCGTTTGTCAGAAAATCCTCCTCTTGATACAGGGCGAAGAATCCCGCCGCCTGGGAGGTATAGGCGGTAAGGGGCCTCTGCTTCCGGTTATGGTAACGGAAGATCTCCTCGTTTACACAGCTTTGTGTCGCCTCCAAGACGGTCTTTTCATTTGCTTTGGCCAGATTAAACATGATCTCATCGACGGCAAAACCCTCCAACCCATGCTCCGCCGCATAGCGATCCGCTTCCTCCATTCTCTGCGCGCTCCAATTGGAACAGGCAAAATAGCGCACCAGCCCTTCCTTCTTCAATTCGTTCACCGTTTCCATAATTTCCCCTACGTCTCTTGAAGGGTCGTCCTGATGCAGATAATACAGATCAATATAATCCGTCCTTAAATTCTTCAGGCTGTCCTGCAAATCCTGCCTGATTTCCTGTTTAGAAAGGCGCTTCTTCCCCTTTTCCCCCTCATTGTCCGCAGCCCCTTTGGTAGCCAGTATCACCTTGTCCCTCAGATGGTGAAAGGACAGCCATCTTCCGATCATCCTCTCGGACAGGGGCAGATTCCCCGGATTCCACCGGCCATATACGTTTGCCGTATCGATGAAAGTTCCCCCTTCTCCTATATAACAGTCCATGATCTTCAGAGAAGTCTTTTCATCCACCCTGCTGGCAAGCGCTCCCGTGCCAAGCGCGAGATCCGATACCCTTAACGATGTATTTCCCAATCTGACATATCTCATTGCTTTTCTCCTTCTTTTTCGTACCGCTTATCCCTTAACCGCGCCCACCGTAATTCCTTTGGCAAAATATTTCTGGAAAAACGGGAAAATAATGATCAGCGGCACAATCCCGATTACCGCTATCGCCATTCTGACGGTTACCGTCGGCATCTTGGCCAGGGCGCTGGCGGCGTCCACATTGCCGGACATGCTTTGGGTCATGAACTGAATATCCAGCAGGATACGGTTCAGATAATTCTGCAGGCTGAACAGTTCCGTATCTGTGATATACAATAACCCGTTATACCAATCGTTCCAAAATCCCACCCCGATCAACAGGCCCACCGTCGCCAGGATCGGCGTGGAGATCGGAAATACAATCTGCAGAAAAATCCGAAATTCCCCCGCTCCGTCTATCTTGGCCGATTCGATCAGTTCATCCGGGATATTCCCTTCAAAATACGTCCTCATCAGCAGGATGTTAAATCCGTTGATCAGGATATTGCTGGGGATCAGCAACGCCCACAGCGTATTTTTAATATGGAAGGTGTTCACATACATCAAATAAGTAGGCACCATCCCGCCGTTAAACAGCAGCGTAAAGAAGACGAAAAAGTTCATCGCCCTCCGCCCCCGGAGTATCTTCCTGGAAAGGGCATAGCCGAACATCGCCGTGAACAAAAGCCCCGCCACCGTACCGACCAGCGTGATAAAAATAGAAATTCCATATGCCCGCGTAATCGTCTCTGACTGCGTTACCAGATATTCATATGCGCCCAGGCTCCACTTCTCCGGGAAGTAGGAATATCCGTTTCTGAATACGGTATCGTTATCCGTAAAAGAAGCTATGATCAGAAGCAGGATGGGCAGGATACAGAAGCAGCACATCAGGCAGAGAACAACGTTTGCCACAGCCGCCGAAGCATGAAAGCGCTTTTTTTTCATCGCACATTCCTCCTAAAACAACGCGTCTTCAGGGCTCAGCTTTTTCACCGCCAGATTCACCAGAAGAACCAGAATAAAGCCTACGATGGATTGGTATACGCCGGCCGCCGAAGCCATCCCCACATCCCCCATCTGGGTAAGCGCCCGGTACACATAGGTGTCGATCGTATTGGTCGTACTGAAAATAGCGCCTGAATTCTGCGTCACCTGGTAAAAAAGCCCAAAATCAGAGTAGAAGATCTTTCCCACCGCCAAAAGAGTCATCATCACCACGACCGGCTTCAAAAAAGGAAGCGTAATATACCATATCTGCTGCAGCTTCCCGGCGCCGTCCAGCTGCGCCGCCTCGAAGTAGGAATCGTCCACCGCCACCACGCTTGCAAAAAAGATGATGCTCTGGAAGCCAAACGCCTTCCAGGTATTTACAATCGGCAGGATGACGGGCCAATACTTGGCTTCATTGTACCAGGAAATGGGCGGCGCCCCCATAGCCTGGAGAATCCCCTTGTTCAGCAGCCCCGAGTCAGAGCTCAGAAAGGCGAATACCAGATAGCTGATAATAATCATGGAAAAAAGATAGGGCAGCAGAATGACCGTCTGATAGATCTTTAACGCCGTCCTGTTTCTGATCTCATTCAGAAGAACCGCGATGCATACGCCAATCACCGTGTTCAGCGCTATAAACAGCAGATTATAAAGGATCGTATTCCTTGTGATCACCCATGCCGTGGAATTTTTAAACAGGAACTCAAAGTTCTGCAGCCCCGCCCAGGAACTCCCCCAGATTCCCTTTCCATAGTCATAGTCCTTAAAGGCTACCACAAGGCCGCTTAATGGGAAATAGTTATTGATCAAAAGATACAGGGCCCCCGGCAGCATCATCAGATACAGCGGAAAAGTCCTCCTGATATACAGCAGCGTTTTCTTTATTTTTGTCATACTTCCTCAACTCCCATTTTCAGCGCAGCTTGCCACGGCCGGGTCATGTCGTCCATGCCCGGCCGTTCTGGGATTAATTGGCCGCAGCCCATTCGTCAAGCTGTCTCTGTTTTTCCGCAATTACCGTATCGATTCCGGCATCCTTCAGGGCCTGGATAAACTTAGGCAGATTTTCGTCCGGATCGATTACTCCGTTCTCCAGCGGAAGCCTGTACTGATCAAAAACAGCCTGTACGGCGGCCACTTCTGTCTTTACCTCAGAAGGGTCAAATACGAAGCCCAATGCATTCGACTTAATCGCGCTGTCGTTAAATTCTCTGAACTTCTCATTCAGGTTTTCCGGATCCGTGTTCCAGATATAGCTTAAATATCTGTTTCCAAACGCATAGGTGGCGCTCAGCGTGTAGCCCGACGTATCCGCAGTAACTCCCTCCGGATAAGTGATCCATTCGTCGCTTCCGTCGACATGGACATAATGGGTTCCTTCCACGCCCCAGACCAGCGCATTGTAAACCGCTTCATCCGTGTACAAAAGATTCAGGAATTCCAGAACCTTTTCCGGATTTTCACAGGTCGTCGGAATCGACTGGATGATCGCCCCTACCTGCTGCGTATTGGTAAATGCGGGATTCACCGTCACGGCATCGCTCTTGATTCCGGTCATATTGCTATTGTCCGTCGGAACGCCGGGATGGATGAGGGATAAGGTCGTCGCCACCTTCCCTGTCTTGTAATAGGAAACCCCGGTATCCGGATTCGTAGAAGCGTCCGGCAGGATATATCCCTTTTCGTTCCACTCTCTCGCCTTTCTTACGGCGTCTTCATAATAAGGGGTTTCAAACAGATTCACCAGCTGCAGCTCTCCCTGTCCGTGGTCAAGAAGGACTCCCATATCGTCCCCCATGCTGTCATGCTGCTTAAAGAAGCTGTCCAGCACGCTTGTCGTCTGCCCCTGGGGCTGCGTAACGTACATATCCGGTTCCCCTTCTTTAATCTTGGCAAACAGCTCATCCACTTCCTCTACGGTCATGCTGCCCATGCTGTCATTGATCTCAACCCCGTATTTCTGGGCGATGTCGTCCCGAATGATCAGCCCATACGCATTCGCCATATCCCGTATGGTAGGGAAGCCATAGATTTTGCCGCCGATTGTCGTAGCCTTGATAAAGTCCCCCTCTACCTCCAGCAGCTCCGGGGCGTACTGCTGAACCATTTCCTCATCGAGCCCCATGATCTTATTGGAGGATACGTCCGTGCTAAACGTCGTCCTTGCGGAAGCGTTATACAGATCCAGCTTCTCTCCGCTGGAAATCATAAGATTAATCTGCTGGTCGTAGTTCGCTCCCGTCATTGGAAGCAGCTCCACCCTGGCTCCGATTTTCTCTTCTACCAGCGTATTCAGATTTTCTTCCACCAGATCCCAATCCGGCTGCTGTACCCATACGTCGAAAGCGTACACAATCGTATAGGGCTCTTCCCCGCCTTCTTCGGATACCGGCGTATTTTCTGCCTCCTCGCTCAAAACCTCTGCAGCCGTCCCCTGTGTCCCCTGCGTCTCCTGGGACGGCTCGTTTCCTCCCTGCGCGCCGCAGCCGCCTAACAGCAGGCTTGCCGCCAGCAGCAGCGCCATTCCTTTTCGATTCCTTCTCATAATTGCCTCCTTCCTTTGTTATTGTTCCCTCAGGTTTCTGTGATTTTATTATAGGAATCCCCCATTCCGCGTTCTACTTGAAACTCGACCTGAATTTATGAATTCTCTACCTTTTGTTTCGTGCGAGCGCGCATGCGCATCCTCAGCGGAGCGTCTTTTTTTATTCGATAGGAAATGGAATTCCCTATCGAATAAAAAATCCTCCTGAAGGCTTATGCCCCCAGAAGGATCCTTTTCTTTCTTCAGTCATGTTTCTTGTACTCTGTAGGGTTCTCTCCCGTTTCTTTTTTAAACATGGCGGAAAAACCGGATAGATTCGTATAGCCGCACCTGGACGCGACCTCGCTGACGGAAAGCTCCCCTTTATTCAAAAGCTTCTTCGCCATGCTTACCTTTTCCGCTGTGATAAACCGATTCACCGACATTCCTGTTTCCTTCTTAAAAATCCTGTCCAGGTAGTCCGGATTCAGGTACATCTTATCGGCCACTTCTTTTCTGGAAATATCTTTTCCCACGGATGTCCGCACATACTGTTTTACCCGCTCCGTCACGCTCTCCGGCTCGCCCGCTTCCTTTAAGAGCGCAGCCGTGCCGGACAACACCTTCCGGAGCCAATTCTCCATTTCAGACACCGTATGGACCGCCTCCAGGCGTTCATTCAGCATGTTTCCCTTGTACAGGAACTGATGCGCCTGTATCCCGCAATCCTGCAGGGCCGCATACAGAACCTGTTCGATATCATGCTGGAACAGCTGCAGACAAGCCCTTGTCAGACTTCCGTTCCTCTTCCCCTCCTGCAGCCATTCCATACAGGAATGCAGTATCCCCCTCTCTTTGCCGCTTTCAATCAGACTGTCCCAGCCTTCCATGGACAAAGGAGGGATGGGCCGGCGTTTTTCCATCCGCTCCGCCAGTTCGATCCCTCTGATGCAGGACACGTTGTCCAGCATCAGATCCAACAGCCGCTCCACCTCTCCGCGCAGCTGATCCCAGCTGCACGCCTTTCCGATATAAGCGGTATATTCCCTCTCCCAGGGCGCATGAAGCAGATACTCTCTCAGCTCCCCTCCCTCCGCCTCCCGCGCCTCGGTCAGCAAAACGCCCGTCTTCGGCGCAAGCAGGATCTCCCTCCCTCTTCTTCCTTCCCGCTCCAGCCAGTCCCTGAGCGCCCTTCGTTCAGAGCCGTCCTTCTCTCCTGCTTCCTGACCGCCATAAATACGATACAGCACCGGCACCATGTCCGGCTCCAGTTCGTCAAGAATATTTCTTTTTTCGGCCTCCTTCTTCCATTCCTCCGGCATTTCCCCAAGCTTCCCGAGGAAAAGATCCTCCCAGAATTTTTCCCTCCAATATTCCTGCTGCCGCATCCATATCTCGCCATATTTGCTGAATTCTTCCTTCCACAGCCTCCTTTGGATCTTCTCCTGGGCAGACCGGATCACCCGGATTAACGTATCCTCCGTAACAGGCTTCAGCAAATAATCCAGGCTCCCCAGCCTCACGGCGGTCTGGGCATAGGAAAACTGCGCATGGCACGTTAATATGACCGTTTCCGTCTCCGGCGCGTTATCCCTGCACCATTCCAGAAGCTCCAGGCCGCTCGACTGCGGCATTTCAATATCGCACAGGATAATATCCGGCCTGCGGCTTTGTATGATGCCCTTCGCCTGCTCCACATTGCCCGCTGTTTCAATATGATCGATCCCGATCCTTTTCCAATCCGTAATCGTAATCAGCTCTTCCAGAATTAATCTTTCATCGTCAACCAGCAGCAGCCTCATCGCCATCCCTCCTTTGCGGAAGTCCTATCCTTACGCGCGCGCCGCCTTCCTCCCTGTTGTCAAATGAAACGGCGGCCTCTTTCCCATAATACAAATTCAGCCGGGAAACAATATTGCTGATCCCGATATGTTCCCGCCCCTCTCTATAGATCGTCTTCCCCTCCCGAAGCGCCTGAAGGATTTCCTCCGAAAAGCCTCTTCCATTGTCCTCAATCTGGATCTTAAGCCGATCCCCGCACAGGGCGGCATAGAGCCGGATATTCAGATCCTCAGAATAATCCGTGGAATATTTAATCGAATTTTCCACAAAGGTAAGCATGACCATGGACGGAACCGGAACCTCCTCCGCCTCCTTTTCCACTTCGTACTTAATATGAATATTCCCGTCATACCTGAATTTCTGCACTGCCGCATAGCTCAAAACCAGATTGACCTCGTCTCCCAGCTTCACAATATCCCTTTTCCCGGAAAATATGTTCCTGAAATAATCCAGCAGATATGTGAGGATCTGATTCATCTGCGCATGTTCCCTCCGCTTATTCAGCAAATACAGGGTATTTAAGGAATTCAGGAAAAAATGAGGATTTATCTGCAGCCTGGAGCACTGAAGATACAGCTCCTGCTCCGCGATTTTTTTCTCATAGATATCGATTTTCAGCTGCTCCATCTGATCCATCATACCGTTGAAAGTATCGCCGATCAGCTGGAATTCCGACATGTTTTGCATAGAAGGCATCCGGATATAAGTCGCTCCCTCCCCCACCTTGCGCATCGTGCCGACAATACTGCGGATCGGCCGTACCATAATACGGTGAAGATAACGGAAAAATACCGGCAGCAGAATAATCAGAAGCAGGATAATAAAAAAGCTCTGGTACAAAACGACCCGCAACTCCTCATACAGCCTCTCCGACGGAACCCGGATCGCCACGTCAAAGTTCCCGTACTCCGACGGAACCCGGAGCAAAAGGTCGCTTCCATAATCGCGCCCCTCCCCCTCTTCTCCTGCCTCAAAAAACACTTCATAGTCGCTGAGGCTGAATTCCCCCAGTATCTCTAAAAGCTGCTTCACGCTGACACAGGCTCCAAAACAGGTATCCTGGAACCAAAGATAACGGTAAAGATACCTCTCTCCATTGATATAACCGAGCTCCCACTGGCGGTTATATCTGCTTTTCCCCTCTTTTTCCTCGTTCAGCAGGGCGCGCAGCCCCTCCGCTATCTCTATGCTGCCCAGCGTCCTGGCCTGGGTGGCGGAAGGCACCAGCATCATATCCTCCTGCGTATAAATAAAAAAGTATTCCAGCGGCCTGTACATCAGGATATCCTGGGACAGGCTCCGGTACAGCGCCTCCTTCGCCAGGGCGTACTTGTCCTCCATTTTCTGCCTGTCCGAATAAGCGATCACATGAAAGTCCGTTTCCATGCTGCTTCCCGCCATATATTCCGTTATCGCATACAGCTTCGTATCCAAATCCTTGGTATAATACTTCCCCATGGACAAATACGAATCCGACACCCTTTCCCTGATCGCCCACATGGCATACAAATTGCAGTAAAAAACCATCACCGCCATCATGCCGATGAAGACTGCAATGATCAAAAACATCTTTCCTACAAAAGATTTGCTTATCTTGAATAGCATCCCGACCGCCCCCTTTACAAGATTCACCATTTATTTACAGGCTATCAGACAAAAACCCCTGCCAATTCTTCACTGCCCGGGGCCAAGAACAAAGCCGCAAGAATTCTGACTTTGAAGCGACGGTTCCAGAATCTGTACTGTCATGCTTCATTTTTCCTCTGCTTATACCGTTTGAGGGGTGGCAGTGAAAGAAATTGACCTCTGGATTGACCGGACTTCTTTATTATATCAAATCACCCGGTCTTTTGCCATGCTCGGCAAGTGATTCTCTCCGCTTTTGGTTACTGCTCATTACTTTTCGCGGTGCGCAGAGCCTTTCCTTTCCGCCATCCGGGGAACCCGTGTGCCATTTCTACAGAAAATACCCCGGCAGTTCCTCTCTGCCGGGGTTCATCGAGCAGGGCTACAAGGATTCGAACCTTGAAATGACGGAGTCAGAGTCCGTTGCCTTACCGTTTGGCGATAGCCCTTCATCTATATCGCGGTTTTGCCGCTTGCAAGAATAGATTATATAGCATACCTGTAATATTTGCAAGCACTTTTTTCAAAAAAGCAAAAAAAATTGTCTGTTCCTAATCCCTGCATGTGGGAGAACCACTCGCATGGCGGCTAAACTCCGCTCCTATGGGAAGTCAAACAGCAGAGCCGCCAACCGGGACATGGGATGCACAAGCAGGGCCGGCCCCCTGACCAATCTGTCCTTCAGAGGGCCGGCCTGCTGTCTTCCGCCCGGATTTGGTTCATCCGTTCTCATATTTTTACCGAGGATTATACCTCAAACATCAGATCCGCATAGGTCGGGAACGGCCAATCTTCCTTATCAACCAGGCCTTCCAGTTCATCTGCAGGCTTTCTGAGCGCATTCATGGCGGGCATCACAACATCCCGATAGAAAAATGCCTGTTCCTTCGCATTCGTCATAACCGAAGCTATGGCCTCTTCTTTTTTGAGTTCTTCCAGCGCACGTTTGGTTTCCGTCAGTTTCTCGTTCACCTGTTCCAGCAGTTCTTTCTGTGCCACCGGTTCCACGCCCACAGCCTGCACATCCAGAGCCGCCCGCGCAAGCTTCTGTGTATACCCCACTACCGCAGGGATGATCTGCTTGGAAGCCATGTCGATCATGGTCAGCGCTTCGATATTAATGCTCTTTGCATAGGTTTCATATACAATCTCTTCTCTGGATTCCAATTCAGCGCGGGTGAAGATGTGGAACTTTTCAAACAGCTTCACAGCCTTATCCGTGGTCAGCGCGCTGGCGGCTCCTATCATGGAAGGAATGTTCGGCAGCCCTCTGCGTTCCGCCTCTTTGGCCCATTCTTCGGAATAACCGTTTCCATTGAAGATAATGCGGCAGTGAGCCGTCATATACTCCTTAATCATGTCATGAACAGCCATATCAAAGTCTTCCGCCTTCTCCAATTCGTCTGCAGCCTCGCAGAAGGCTTCCGCCACGATGGCGTTCAGAATGGTATTCGGGCCAGCTACAGAATCCGCCGAGCCCACCATGCGGAACTCAAACTTATTCCCCGTAAAAGCGAACGGCGAGGTACGGTTTCGATCCGTAGCATCCTTCGGCAGATCCGGAAGCGTAGAAACGCCCGTCATCAGCTTGCCTCCCAGGAGGCAGGACTTCGCTTCCCCGGTCTCGATCAGCTGTCTCACCACATCTTCCAGCTGGTCTCCCAAAAACACAGAGATAATGGCCGGCGGCGCTTCGTTTCCACCCAGACGGTGATCATTTCCCACATCCGCCGCACTCTGACGCAGCAGATCCGCATGGGTATCCACCGCCTTCAGAATACAGGCCAGCACCAGCAGGAACTGAATGTTCTCATTCGGCGTCTCACCCGGTTCCAGCAGGTTCATCCCGTCATCCGTTGTAATCGACCAGTTGTTATGTTTACCTGAACCATTCACCCCGGCAAAAGGCTTTTCATTCAGAAGGCAACGCAGGCCGTGCCGTTCCGAAACCTTTTTCATGGTTTCCATGATGATCTGGTTATGGTCAACGGCAATGTTGGCCGTCTCATAGATGGGCGCCAGTTCATGCTGTGCCGGAGCGGCCTCATTGTGCTGTGTCTTGGCCGTCACGCCCAGTTTCCATAATTCAATATTCAGATCCTTCATAAACGCGCCGATCCGCTCACGGATCACGCCAAAATAGTGATCCTCCATCTCCTGTCCCTTAGGAGCAGGAGCACCGAACAGCGTGCGGCCCGCAAAGATCAGATCCTCTCTCTGAAGATATTTCTTGCGATCCACCAGAAAATATTCCTGCTCCGGCCCTACAGAAGCCGTCACCTTGGTCGCCCTTGTGTTCCCAAAAAGGCGCACGATGCGCAGTGACTGTTCGCTGATAGCCTCCATGGAACGCAGCAGCGGCGTCTTCTTATCCAACGCTTCTCCGGTATAGGAACAGAACGCCGTGGGAATGCACAGAATCACGCCCGTGGCATCTTCCTTCAGAAACGCCGGAGATGTGATATCCCAGGCCGTATATCCCCTTGCCTCAAAGGTGGCGCGCAGCCCGCCGGAAGGGAAAGAAGACGCGTCCGGCTCGCCTTTGATCAGTTCCTTACCCGAGAACTCCATCAGCATCTTGCCCGTCTCGTCCGGATGGCCGATGAAAGAATCATGCTTTTCGGCGGTGATTCCTGTAAGAGGCTGGAACCAATGCGTATAATGCGTAGCGCCGTGCTCCACAGCCCAGTCCTTCATCGCCTTGGCGACGATATCCGCCGTTGCAAGGGAAAGTTCACCCCCCTGCTCCATGACGCGCGTCACTTCCTTATAAACATTTTTGGGAAGCCGCTCCTTCATCTTGCCGAGGTTAAACACATTTTCACCGAAAATCGCTTCAATATTCAGTGTTTCGCTCATAATATCCTCCTGCTAATCATAACTTCCTTCATCTTATCACACCTTTTTCAAACCCGCATCAAAAAAATAAAGATTCCATCCTTCACTTCAGCCGTTCGTACAGCCCCGGGCTGTTCCTTATTCATTTCCAGCCTTTACGCGGAGCAGGTCATAGGGCTCCGGCTGCACAGACAGCTTTAAGAAAAGCTGCTGCTTGGGATGGGGGGCGCTCTCCATCGGATTGCCCTGCGCATCCTGAATGCGCTCCACCTGCACCTGGATATTCCTTCCATCCGGCTTCATGATCTCAATCCGGTCACCTGTACAGAATTTATTGCGCTGTTCAATCTGGGCCAGTCCATCTTCCGTCACGCTGCCGACGATGCCCAGATAGATATATTCCACCACATAGGTGCTGTTGTCATAGATCTGTGCCTCTTCAGAAGGCTTTCCGAAATAGAAGCCCGTGGTGAACTGTCTGTTGGTGCATTTAGCGATCTCTTCCTTATACCAGTCCATATTCTTCCGGTACTCTTCCTCCGAGCGGAAATAATCATCGATCGCCTTCCGGTATGTCCGGGCTACTGTCGCCACATAAAGGGCTGTTTTCATCCTTCCTTCTATCTTCAGGCTGTCAATTCCCGCTTCCACCAGTTCCGGGATGTGCTCAATCATGCACAGATCCTTGGAATTGAACAGAAACGTTCCTCTTTCATTCTCATAGACCGGAAAGTATTCTCCCGGCCTGCTCTCCTCCATCACCGCATACTTCCAGCGGCATGGATGCGTGCAGGCGCCCTGGTTGGCATCCCTTCCGGTAAAATAATTGCTGAGCAGGCATCTGCCGGAATAGGAAATGCACATAGCTCCATGCACAAAGCTTTCGATTTCCATTTCATCAGGAATCCGCTCCCTGATCTGACGTATCTCCTCCAGGCTCAGTTCCCTGGCGCTGACCACACGCTTGGCCCCCTGCCTCCACCAGAAAAGATAGGTCCCATAATTTGTATTGTTCGCCTGTGTGGATATATGGATTTCAGCCTCAGGCCATACCTTCTTTGCCAGGTCAAACATCCCCGGGTCTGAAATGATGAGCGCATCCGGTCCCAGGCCCTTCAATTCTTCAAAGTATCGTCCGGCTTCGTCCAAATCCCGGTTATGGGCCAGGATGTTGGCGGTCACATACACTTTCACCCCGCGCGCATGGGCAAAACGAATGCCCTCTTCCATCTCTTCCGGCGCAAAATTTTTGGCTTTGGCACGCAGCCCAAAGGCTTCCCCGCCGATGTAAACTGCATCCGCCCCATACAGGACAGCCGTTTTCAGAACTTCCAGATTGCTCGCCGGTATCAGAAGTTCCGGCTTTCTTCTATTGTCTCTCATCACAGGCTTTCGTTTCCTTTCGTCCTAACGCTCACCGCCACTCCGTCCCCCACCGGGAGGATGGATGTGATCAGACATGGATTGTGCTTCAGTTCATACAGATATTCCCGCATTCTGGCATGAATGGTCCGATCCCGTCTGGTCACCGCATAGCGTGATTCCAGGATATCCCCATCCTGAAGCACATTATCCGTCACCAGCATTCCTCCATCCCGAAGGAGGCGGATGGCCTGCGGCAGGAACCGCAGATACTGCCCCTTGGCCGCATCCATGAAAATGAAATCATATTCTTCCTCAAGCTGCGGCAGAATATCTGCAGCATCCCCTTCCAGAAGCCGGATGCTGTCTTCTTTCCCAAACCGCCTGAAATTTTCACGCGCGATGGGAATTCGTTTTTCATATTTTTCTATTGTTGTGATCTGGCAGCCCTTCGGCGCATATTCGCTCATACAAAGCGCAGAGAAACCAATCGCGGTCCCCACCTCCAGAATTGTCTCCGGCCTGCTTATCGCCAGCAGCGTTCTAAGCAGGCTCTGAGTCTCCGTGCGTATGACCGGCACATTGGTTTCTCTCGCTTTTAACTCCAACTCATTCAGATAAGCCGGGTTTTCCTGATCTAAGGAATTGATAAAGACTGTCAGACGTTCGTCAATGATCATCCTGTTCTTCCCTTACGCCTGTCCTTCCTTTATGCCTCTTCTTCCTCTGTTACAGCACACATGACCTGAAGCATTTCTTCCACCGTCCAGGAAGTATTCAGCGTATACGTTCCGGGCTGCAGCCCGGTTTTATACCCGGCCAGCCCTTCCTGCACCACAAAAAGCCCTGCATCCCTGATCAGTCCGGCGGACTCCAGCTTATCGGCCACATCCCTCACGCTATCCGTCTCTTCTATCGTTATGACGACATCCTCTCCCGGTGCCTCCGCCATCGGCGGTTCTCCGAAAAGCCGCTCTCCATAATTATATGCCATGCTGCCAAGACGGTATATCACCATGATGACCAAAATAACGGCCACCACCTTAATAACGGTATACACCGCGTTTCCGGCAACCTCTTTTTTCTTCCTAGAGTGTCTTCTATCTGCGCTACTCAAAGTCAACTGCCTCCGTCAGCTTTACTTCAATCTCCTGCATCATCCGGCAGAAAGCCAGCTCCGCGTCCAGAAACCCTTCCACCAAGGGATTCTCACGGAATTTCTCATATTCTCTCTCAAATGCCTCCATTTTGTCAAGCAAATCTTCCGCATAGGCCGAATTTTGCAGTTCAAAGTTCCTGATTCGATACTCGTCGATCCTCTCCCGCAGATTTCCATCCTGGTTTACCAAGTCGCACTGTCTGCGATATTCTTTATAAATTTCAGAATCCCTGACCGCCTGTGCCAGCAATTCAAGAGCTTCCTGTACTCCCACGTTCCTCACTCCGTTTCCAATCACTTGCCTTTTCTCATCGAGGATGGGGCATTCGGGTTCCCTCTCTTTTTGGGCAACACCGTTCCCGCATAGAATCCTGATTTATACCTCCATAATAATCGGCAGAATCATAGGGCGGCGTTTCGTCTTCTTCCAGATAAAATCTCCCAGGGAATCTTTCACAGCAGTCTTAATCTTGCCCCAGTCACTGCCGCCTCTTCCGGAAGTGGCGCGTTCCAGAACATTTCTCATCAGCTCTCCGGCTTCTTCCATCAGTTCATCTGATTCTTTCACATAAACGAATCCTCTGGATACCAGATCCGGCCCTCCAACCAGCTGTCCGCTGGCAGAATCCAACGCCATCACCACAATCATAATGCCGTCTTCCGCCAGATGCTGACGATCCCGCAACACCACATTTCCAACATCTCCCACGCCCAGGCCGTCCACCAGAATGGTTCCCACCTGAACCTTGCCAGTCACCTGCGCTTTATCCTCTCCGACTTCCAACACATCGCCGGAATTAATCATGAAAATATTTTCCTTGGGGATCCCAAGATCAGCCGCCAGCTTAGCCTGCGCCTTCCTGTGCTTGAACTCGCCGTGGATCGGAATCGCATACTTCGGGTGCACCAGCGTGTAAATCAGCTTGATTTCCTCCTGGCAGGCATGTCCAGATACATGCACATCCTGGAAGATCACTTCCGCACCCTTAATGGACAATTCATTGATGACCTTTGTCACAGCCTTCTCATTGCCCGGAATCGGATTGGACGAGAAGATAATCACATCATTGGGCGTGATGGAGATCTTACGGTGCACGCTTCCCGCCATACGGCTCAGCGCGGCCATACTCTCTCCCTGGCTTCCCGTCGTTATGATGACAGTGCGCTCATCCGGATAATTCTTCAGCTGCTCAATATTGATCAGCGTGTTTTCCGGAATATTCAGACATCCCAGGTTCATAGCGGTATCAATGATATTCACCATGCTGCGGCCTTCAACAACCACCTTCCGGTTATACTTGTAGGCGGAATTGATGATCTGCTGTACTCTGTCCACATTGGATGCAAAGGTTGCAATGATGATCCGTTTATTCGGATGCTCATGAAAGATCGTATCAAATATCCGGCTCAGCGTCCGTTCAGACGGGGTGAAACCAGGCCTTTCCGCATTGGTGGAATCACACATCAGCGCCAGAACGCCCTTTTTCCCGATCTCCGCAAACCGCTGAAGATCAATCGCATCACCGAATACCGGCGTATAATCCACCTTGAAGTCCCCTGTATGAACCACAGTTCCCGCCGGGGAATAAATTGCAAGGGCCGCCGCATCCACAATGCTGTGATTCGTCTTAATGAATTCAATGCGGAATTTTCCCAGGTTAATGGACTGTCCGAATTTAATCACTTTTCGTTTGGTGGATTTCAGAAGATTATGCTCCTTCAGCTTGTTCTCTATGATCCCCATCGTCAGCCGGGTAGCATAAACAGGAATGTTCATCTGCTTCAGGATATAAGGGAGCGCCCCTATATGGTCTTCATGCCCATGCGTGATGACGAAACCTTTCACTTTGCTGATATTATCTTTCAGATAAGTGATATCCGGGATCACCATATCAATCCCCAGCATATCATCATCCGGGAAAGAAAGGCCGCAATCCACCACAACAATACTGTCCTCATATTCAAAGGCAGTAATGTTCATGCCAATCTGCTCCAGGCCTCCCAAAGGAATAATCTTCAGCCTGGGGCCATTATTTACTTGTTTTGTTTTCCTCAATCAAATCTCCTCCATATTCTGCGCAGCGCGCAGCCAACCGCCGCCATGACCGCTGCCTTTTCGGCAATCCGAATTTCCTGCCCGCCTTTGGCCCTCATGGCCATTATGCTCCGGCTCAGTTTTCCCATCCCTGACCATTGCTTGCAGCAGCAGGCAAAGGCGATCCGCCTCTTTCAGCTGGCCTGGCCAGCCACGTCCTCTGCGAAACCGCCTTTTAAGGTTGCAGTCATTGGCCGCAAGTACCCGCGCAGCCACATGCTAAATTTATAAAATACCGGCCATACCCACATCCGGGCAGCCCGTTTTTATCGTTCTAACTCCACGTCCTCCAGCAGATCGGAAAAAATCTCCGCCACAGCCTCCAGTTCGTGTTCCTCTTCGACGATCTCGTACACCGCTTCTTTCTCTTCCGGCAAGGAGACATCCTTTAAGATCAGCGCCTCTCCTTCCTCTGCATCCACATCTTCCGTCACCAGAATATAATCGCGGCCTCCCAGCCTCGTCTGTTCCAGCACATAAAATTCCACAGCTTCCCCGCCATCGGGGCAAAATGTAATTTTCTCCAAAGTCAATTCCCGCTTTCTTCCAAACCGGCAGTCTGCCCGTCTGTGGCATCTTCTGCCTTGTTTCTTCGATAATCCAGATATCCCTGCAAAATAAGAACCGCTGCGATGCGGTCCACATGTTCCTTCCGCTCTTCTCTGCGAATCCCGGCTTCCATCATGGCCTTGTCCGCCGAAACCGTGGTCAGTCTCTCATCCCAATAAACCACCGGAAGCGCCGTCCTTCTGGACAGCTTCTCCCCGAACTGCCTGGCAAGCTGCGCCCGGTCTCCCTCCGTATCGTTCATATGCTTCGGAAGTCCCAACACGATCTCTGTCACGCCATATTCCACAATCAGCGCCTCTATCCTCGCAAGCGTCTGACGAAGCTTATTCTCTTCTTTCCTGCGAACAATTTCAATTCCCTGGGCAGTAAGCAACAAAGGGTCACTGATGGCCACCCCTACAGTCTTTGACCCAAAATCCAATCCCATTATGCGCATCTGTTCTCTTTTTCCTTCCTCATCCTATGCATCACACCCTAGGTCCAGCGGTTGTTCCGGATATATTCTTTCAGCATCTCTTCCACGAGCTCATCCCGTTCCACACGCATAATCATTCCTCTGGCATTTTTATGGCTGGTAATATAGGTTGGATCTCCCGACATAATATACCCCACAATCTGATCCACAGGATTATATCCCTTCTCCGTCAGCGCTTCATACACCGCAGCCAGAATCACCTTCACTGCGTTTTCCGGTTCTTTCTCCACCTTAAAGTATTGCGTATTGCCCAAATTCTGGTTCTGCATTTCTTCCTCTTATTTCTGCCGCCAGGCGGCACCAACCTTTCGCTTCCTGCGAAGACACTTTCAACATCTGCAGGACTTAAGACACTTGTTCTATCATATCTTACTCTACTTTCACCAAAATTTCAACGTGTTTTCATACGGAGAGCAGAAGAATCTCGTCCGTAAGAAAAGCCTCCGCACGCGCGGTTATCCACTGGTTTTTATATGTTCCCTCTGCCGGAACGGCGGCTTTTACATAGGTATCCGTATGTCCCAGGCGGAAGAGGCGGCCATCCTGCTCAAATGTTTCCTCAGTCAGGATTGAAAGTTCTTTTCCTATATAGGAAGCCCGATAATTCCGGGACTGTTCCTTCTCCAATCCGAGAAGTTTTGCGCTCCGTTCGCTCTTTACGCTCTCAGGAATCTGCTCCTTCATGGCTGCAGCAACCGTTCCTTTTCTGGCTGAATATTTGAATACATGCATCTCAAAAAAATTCGTCCGCTTCAGAAAGGCTTCCGTCTGCGCGAATTCCGCTTCTGTTTCTCCGGGAAAGCCCACAATCACATCCGTCGTGATGGCAGGATTCGCGTATACTTCCCGAAGGAGGCTCACTTTTTCATAGTATTCCTCTGTGGTATAATGCCTATTCATCCGTTTCAGCGTCTCGTCACAGCCGCTCTGCAGCGACAGGTGAAAATGGGGGCATACCTTGGGCAGCGCCGCCAGCCCCTCCGTAAATCTTCGGGTAATGATTCTGGGTTCCAGCGAGCCCAGACGGATCCGCCTGATCCCTTCCACTGCTGCAATCTCCCTGATCACATTCAGCAGATATTCCCGCTCCATGGCCGTCTTCTTCAGATCCTGCCCACCTTCCAGGTAGTCGCCGTCGCTTCTGCTGACAAAGTCCAGTCCATAGGAGCTTAAGTGAATTCCCGTGAGCACCACTTCCTGATACCCTGCCTCCGCAAGCTTCTTCGCCTCCAGGAGGACAGATTCCGGCTTCCTGCTGCGCACCCTTCCTCTGGCAAAGGGGATGATGCAATAGGAACAGAACTGGTTGCATCCGTCCTGGATTTTCAGATAAGCGCGGGTATGCGGCCAATTCACAGAGGTTTCCTCTTCCATCAGTTCCTCATATTCCGTCTCTTTCCCGATGTCCGTCACGCTCGTCTGGTGCATCGTCTTGCTTTCTGCCTTCTCCTTTTCCCTCTGTTCCAAAAAGGCTTCCAGAATGGGAATCAAATCTTTTTTCCGATTATTTCCAATCGCAAGATCAATTCCCTCATCCTCGAGCGCCTTCTCTCCGCCGGTCTGGACATAGCAGCCCAGCGCCACCACAATCGCCTCGGGATTCCTGTGTTTTGCCCGATGCAGCATCTGGCGGCTCTTCCGATCCGCGATATTGGTCACGGTACAGGTATTCACAATATAGATATCTGCTATTCCATCAAAAGGTATAATTTGGTATCCTTTTTCTTGTAACTTTTGTCCGATCCGTTCCAATTCGTATGCGTTGACTTTACAGCCCAAATTATGCAATGCTACACTTTTCATAGTATTCCCCACTATTTTTGTCATGTTTGATGATTGACTTTTCCCCCTCCTCCCTTTAATATGGAAACAGAAGGTATATGGCGGCCAAGCCCCTAAAACAGGTGTTTTGCCGTCCAAACATTAAGGAGGTAAAACAAAATGAAAACCGTAAAGATTTCCTTAAATTCCATCGATAAGGTAAAATCCTTTGTGAATGACATCACCAAGTTTGATTATGATTTCGATCTGGTATCCGGAAGATACGTTATCGATGCGAAGTCCATCATGGGCATCTTCAGCCTTGACTTATCCAAGCCGATCGACCTGAATATCCATGCAGAAGATAAGATTGATGAGGTTCTGGAAGTTCTTAAGCCTTACATGGTTTAATACGTTCCAAACATAATGGTTCCATAGACATGGAAGAAAAGGGCAAGACCAACATAGCAGGGGGGCTTGTCTTTTCTTTTGCCCGTGTGGTCTCTTTTTTCCGCAGCTTCTATATTCACGCGGCTTCGCGCCTGCTGCCGCGGCTGTTGCTGCCGCAGCTTATTCTGTCACGGCTTACTCTGCCACGGCTTACCATGCCGTGCATTGGCCGCCCTGCCCTAAGCTGATGGCGGCCAACTGTATGGCTTCTTATTCCACGGCCGCCACGATCAATTCTCTGGTCTCAAGGGCCGTCTTCACCAATTCATCAATTTTCTCGTCCAGATTATGTTCATGTTTTCTGATCACATTCAGATTCGGCTTGGTCACCGGATGCTTTGCTACAAAAATCGTACAGCAGTCCTCATACGGCAGAATGGAGGTCTCATACGTCCCAATCCGCTCGGACAAATCGATGATTTCCTGCTTGTCCATCCCGATCAGCGGGCGATAGACCGGCATCTGACACGCCTCATCCGTCGCTGCCAGAGACTGCATGGTCTGGGATGCCACCTGACCGATACTCTCCCCGGTGATCAGTCCCAGACATTCCGTCTCCTGCGCGATCCGCTCAGCAATCCGCATCATATATCTGCGCATGATGATCGTCAGTTCCTCATGCGGACACTGTTCATATATATAAAGCTGGATCTCCGTGAAATTCACCACATGCAGATAAATCGGGCCGCTGTATCTGGCGACCAGTTTGGCCAGATCCACCACTTTCTGCTTCGCCCGGTCGCTGGTATAAGGCGGCGCATGAAAATATACCGCGTCAATCTTCACCCCGCGCTTGGCAATCATCCAGCCTGCGACAGGAGAATCGATGCCGCCTGACAGAAGGAGCATCCCTTTTCCATTTGTGCCCACAGGCATACCGCCCGGTCCCGGAATTTCTATGGAATAAAGAGAAATATTTTCTCTGATCTCGATGTAGAGCATCACATCCGGATGATGGACATCCACCTGAAGTTCCGGAAACGCATCCAGAAGCACGCCTCCGATTTCCCGGTTGATTTCCATGGACTCCAGCGGATAATTTTTTCTGGCCCTTCTCGCATTCACTTTAAAGGTCAGATGCTTGTCCGGATACACCTCGTCCATATACCTGACGGCGGTCTCGCACAGCCGGTCAAAGCCTTCGTCCTCCACCTGTATCATCGGACAGATCTGGGCAACGCCAAACACCGTCTTCAGGTTCTCCACAGTCTCTTCATAATCATAGGCGTCAGAAAGGACATCCACATAGATCCTGCCCCGGCTCCGGCGCACCGCGAACTGGCCCTCACAGCGTTTCAGCGCATATTTGATCTGCTGGGCCAGCGCTTCTTCAAAGAGGCTCCTGTTCTTTCCCTTCACTCCGATTTCCGCATATTTAATCAAAAACGATCTGAAAACCATATCCATACCTCATTCTTTGCAACCGTTCAGACAGATCTGAACGGTACCCACTCTTTCCATTTTCCTGCCGCCGCGGGGCTTTTCCCTCCCCGCAGGGCGGCGGAACGGCACGTTTATAAACGGGTTTCCCGCCTTATCTTCGCGTAAATCTGCGCAGCATGGGAACCACATCATACAGCGTCTGCACCGCGTAGTCAATCTCTTCTTCCCGCGTTAGCACAGAAAGGCTGAATCTCAGGGTGGAGCCGAGCAGTTCCTTATCCAGCCCGATCGCCCTCAGTGTAGCGCTTCCTGCAGTATCCGGCTTATTGGAAGAACAAGCGCTCCCTGCGGATACATAGACTTCTCTCTCTTCCAGCGCATGCAGCAGCACTTCACTGCGCACACCGCGGAAGGAAACGCTGATCACATGAGGCGCACTCTCCCTGCCCGTAAGGCCGTTCACCTGGATCTCAGGCAGACCACTTATGCCGTCGATAAATCTCTGCTTCAGTTCATACAGCCGGTTCACATCCAAATCCAAAGACGCATACATCTCTTCCGCGGCCTTTGCCAGCCCCGCGATTCCTGATACATTCTCCGTGCCGGAACGAAGCCCTCTCTGCTGCCCGCCTCCAAAGAGGATGGGATGGATTTTGGCCCGCTCGCTCACATACAGAAGCCCAACTCCCTTGGGACCATGGATCTTATGTCCGCTGACCGAAAGCAGGTCAATCCCCATCTTCCTGGGAAGAATGCGGAACTTTCCAAATCCCTGAACCGCATCCACATGGAAAAGCGTGCGGGGATTAAGCCGGCGGATCAGGGCTCCCGCTTCGGCAATGGGCTGAAGGGAACCGATCTCATTATTCGTATGCATGATCGAAACCAGGATCGTATCCGGCCGCAATTCTCTTTCCAGATCCGCAAGGCAGATCCTTCCGTATTCATCCACCGGCAAATAGGTCACCTCAAACCCCTGTTCCTCCAGATACTGCATGGTCTGAAGAATTGCGGGATGTTCTATGCAGGTGGTAATCAGATGCCTTCCCGCCCTGCAGTTGGCAAACGCACAGCCGATCAAAGCCAGATTATCCGATTCCGTTCCTCCCGAGGTGAAGAAAAGTTCTTTCCCATCCACCTTCAATATCCTGGAAAATACATCTTTTGCATAGCGAAGGTACTGCTCAGCCTGCACTCCCTTCCGGTGCATACTGGATGGATTGCCATAGTCCAGGCACATAACCCGGGTCATGATGTCTGCGACACTGTCAAAGCATCTCGTTGTGGCTGAATTATCCAGATAGCATTCCATAGTTTATCCCAGCTTTCTCTAAAATAAATTATCGTGTATGGAAAGCGCGGATCCCCGCACAGGAACCCGCCTGACATATCATATGAGAAAATGCCGCATTTCGTTCCTCTCTCCACAGCGCCATTTTTGTCGGCTCTCCGCAGCTACGCTTCTGGCCGCTCTTCCGCCTGCGCCTCCAGCAAATACATCAGCCAGGCGAGCACGGTAAATCCAGCTGTCTCTGTACGCAGGATCCGCCTTCCCAGCGTAATGGGGGCAAAACCGGCCTTCACAGCCGCTTCCACTTCGGAGTCCTCAAAGCCTCCCTCCGGCCCGATGAACACGGCCACCGACTGACCCGCTTTCACGCTCTCCATCAGCCGCTTTGTCTGAGCCATTCCCTCTGCCAATTCATAGGGAAACAGCCGGACATCCATTCCGGATGCATAGGAAATGGCCTCCTGCATATTCATCACCGGCCCCACATGGGGCACGATCCGCCTCCTGCTCTGCTTGGCCGCCGCTTCCGCGATCTGCTGCCAGCGCTCCAGCTTGCTTTTTTCCTTTTTGGCATCCAGTCTGACCACGCAACGTTTGGCAGCCACCGGGATCACCTCATATGCCCCCAGTTCCACCGCCTTCTGAATCACCAGTTCCATCTTATCCGCCTTAGGCAGGCACTGGAACAGCGTGATCCGGCAGGGCAGTTCCAAACCATCCTCTTTGATGAAACGCAGGGTACAGACGATCTCTTCTTCACTGAGCGTTTCTATTCCGCACCTGTATTCCTTTCCATCTTCTCCATTGCTGACGCTGATTTCTTCTCCCGGCTTCATACGGAGCACATTTTTAATGTGATTCACATCCCTGCCCGTGATCCGTATGGTCTTTCCCTGTATCTGCTCAGGTTTCACAAAAAATTGGTGCATTCCGCATTCCTCACTCAATTCACAGGTTTTCTGGCTGTGATGCCCACCCATTCTCCCTGATAGTTCACTTCCAGCAGTTCCAGACCGGCAGCTTTCACAGCTTCCGTCACCGTCGTTTCCTTATCATCAATGATTCCGGAAAGAATATAGATAGCCCCCGGCTTCATCTGCTCTATTACCACCGGCGTCAGCGCCACCAGCACATCCGCCAGAATATTCGCCGTCACAATATCATAGCAGCCATATCCCACCCGATCCTGAATCTCTTTCTCCGTGATGAGATTGCCGATCATCATTTCAAACCGCTCCGGGTCAATGTGATTCGCTTCCAGATTATCGCGCACTGCATCCACCGCGCAGATGTCCAGATCCGTGCCGACCACACGCTTTGCCCCGAACATGAGCGCCAGAATCCCAAGGATCCCGCTTCCCGTCCCCACATCCAGAAGCACCGTGTCAGGCGTGACATACTTCTTCAGCTGACGGATGCACAGCTGCGTCGTCTCGTGCATGCCCGTCCCGAACGCCGTGCCCGGATCGATATGAAGCACCATCTTCCCCTGGTCTTTCTCCTCCACTTTCTCCCAGGAAGGGATGACCAAAATATCATCAATATAGAACTGATGGAAATACTGCTTCCAGTTATTAATCCAGTCGATATCCTCTGTTTCATCCACGCTGATCGTCCCGTCTCCGATGTCGCAAAATGCTCTCAGTTCTTCCAGCTGTTCGCGCACACGTTCCAGAAGCACGTCTTCCGTGGTTTCTTCACCGTTTACGAGAAGTTCTCCCTCCTCATTCTCTTCCACAAAAAAACTCAGGTAAGCGATCCCGTCATCCTCCGGCCCTTCCGGAAGAATGTCCACAAACATCTGCTCCTTCTCCGCAGCGGTCAGGGGAACCTTATCCTCAATCTGGGCCCCTTCCAGGCCAATATCATACAACGTGCTGATAATGATATCTTCTGCCTCTGTCACCGTCCTGATTCTGAACTTTTTCCACTTCATGGCCGCCTCCTGTTTTTTATTCCTTACCCTGTCCTGCAAACTGTCTTTTACAATATCCGGTCTTTTATTCTAACATAATGCCGGACAGTTCACAAGGGGCTTGCTTGCGCATCGGGGGGAAAGAAAACCATCGGTTTCCCTGCCTGCCGCTTTTATCTAAAAGGGCACATACGGCGGTTTCTTTGAAACAGATCAGACAGCCCGGCCGGAAGGCGAGGGCTCGCTCCCTCTTTGCTTCTGGCTGGGCTGTCTGAATTGTTCTCTCGGCCTTGCGCTTTTACGCATGGACCTCTTATTTCTGTCTTATATATGTCTGTTTATATTTCTTTCTGGCTCGCTTTCGGATTATTTCCAGAATCCTTTTTTCTTCTTGCCCTCTTTTTCCTTTCCTTCCGGAGCTGTGCCTGTCATCCGTTTCGCCGCATTCAGAGAGTCACCGCTGGCCTCGTCGAACTTTCTCAGAAGTTCCTTGGCTTCTCCGGATAGCCGATCCGGTACCTGCACCACAAGGGTTACATAGTGGTCTCCCCGCACGTCTTTGTTCCTCACGTTAGGCACGCCCTTTCCTTTCAGGCGGATTTTGGTATCCGTCTGGGTGCCCGGCTTCACATCATAGATCACCTTGCCGTCCACCGTGTCGATCACCACTTCTCCTCCCAGGGCCGCTACCGCAAAGGAAACGGGCACCGTGGAGAAAATATTATAGTCCTGCCGCTGGAAGATCGGGTGGCGTCCCACAATCACTTCCACAAGGACATCTCCCCTGGGCCCTCCGTTCGTTCCCGGCTCTCCCTGCCCGGCCAGGCGCTTGCACTGACCATTGTCAATGCCTGCAGGAATATCTACTTCAAAACGTTTGCGCATCGGCACATATCCCGTGCCGCGGCAGTCCGCACATTTCTCTTTAATCACCTTTCCCGTTCCGTTACAATCCGGACAGGTCTGAACATTCCGGACCGTACCGAAGAAGGACTGCTGCGTGAATACCACCTGCCCTTTGCCGCCGCATTTGGTACAGGTAACAGGCTGTGTTCCCGGCTTTGCACCGGAACCATGACAGGTTTTACACTCTTCCTTCACATTCAGCTCTATGGTCTTCGTGGTACCGAATACCGCTTCTTCAAAGGTGATATGAACGCTGGTACGAAGATTCGCTCCTTTTGCAGGCGCATTGCTTGCACGGCCTCTGCGGGAACCTCCGCCAAAGAAATCGCCGAATATGTCTCCAAAAATATCTCCAAAATCAGCGCTGCTGAAATCAAAACCGCCAAAGCCGCCTCCGCCCGCTCCGCCTTCAAACGCGGCATGGCCGAATTGGTCATACTGACGCCTTTTCTCGGGATCGCTGAGCACCGCATAAGCTTCAGAGGCTTCTTTAAACTTTTTCTCGGCCTCGGCGTCTCCGGGATTGGTATCAGGATGATATTTCTTGGCGAGGACCCGGTATGCTTTCTTTAAGGCCGCTTCGTCAGCATTTCGGTCAACGCCGAGCACCTCATAATAATCTCTTTTCTGTTCCGCCATCTCAATCCTCCAAAACTCTGGACACAACACTAAGGGACACGGCAGTGCCCCCTAGTATCTGTTTTCTCATCTTAATTACGGGCCAGACCGGCGGAACCTTCCGCCAGGTCTCTGCAGCCGTTCGCGGGTTCTATTTTATACCTCTCTGAAGTCTCCGTCAATCACATCGTCTTCCGGAGCGGCATTGGCATCCGCGCTTCCGGCGTTGCCTCCCATATCAGCTCCCGCTGCGCCGCCTGCCTGCTGTGCCTGTTCATACATCTTGGAGAACAGGGACTGGGCGCTCTGCATCAGTTTTTCCTGTGCAGCCTTCATATCAGCCACCTGAGATTCGGTCATCTCCTGATCCTTGGTCTGATCCAGCAGCGCTTTCAGCGCATTCAGATCTGCCTGAACAGTGGCTTTATCGGATTCAGGAAGCTTATCTCCCACATCTTCCAGTGCCTTTTCGGTCTGGAACACGAAGGAATCCGCTTCGTTTCTCGTATCGATCGCTTCTTTCCTCTTCTTATCCTGCGCTTCGTATTCAGCCGCTTCTTTTACAGCCTTATTGATATCCTCTTCGGACATGTTGGATCCAGCCGTGATGGTGATGTGCTGTTCCTTTCCGGTGCCCAGATCCTTAGCGGATACATTCACGATGCCGTTCGCATCAATATCAAATGTAACCTCGATCTGCGGAACGCCGCGGCGTGCCGGAGGAATTCCATCCAGCCTGAACTGTCCGAGGGACTTATTATCCCTTGCGAACTGTCTTTCACCCTGCAGAACGTTGATATCCACCGCAGTCTGATTATCCGCAGCCGTGGAGAAGATCTGACTCTTCTTGGTAGGGATCGTCGTATTTCTTTCAATCAGTCTTGTGGCAATGCCGCCCATCGTTTCAATGGACAGGGACAGAGGCGTAACATCCAGAAGCAGGATATCCCCTGCGCCCGCATCACCGGCCAGTTTGCCGCCCTGTACGGATGCGCCGATTGCAACACATTCATCCGGATTCAGCGTCTTGCTCGGATCATGACCGGTCAGCATCTTTACCTTCTCCTGAACAGCAGGGATACGGGTAGAACCGCCAACCAGCAGAACCTTCCCCAGTTCGGAAGCGCTGATTCCTGCATCTCTCAATGCGTTCTGCACAGGGATTGCAGTTCTCTCAACCAGATCATGGGTCAGTTCATCAAATTTCGCTCTGGTCAAATCCATGTCAAAGTGCTTCGGTCCTTCTGCAGTTGCGGTGATGAACGGAAGGTTGATATTGGTTGTGGTAGCGCTGGAAAGCTCTTTCTTCGCCTTCTCCGCCGCTTCTTTCAGCCTCTGCATCGCCATTTTATCTCCGGACAGGTCAATGCCTTCCTGTTTCTTGAATTCGCTTACCATCCAGTCGATGACCTTATTGTCAAAGTCATCGCCGCCCAGATGGGTATCACCGTTGGTCGCCATAACTTCAATTACGCCGTCACCGATATCGATGATGGATACATCAAATGTACCGCCGCCCAGGTCGTAAACCATAATCTTCTGTTCTTTTTCATTATCCAGCCCATAAGCCAGAGCTGCTGCCGTAGGCTCGTTGATGATACGTTTCACATCCAAGCCGGCGATCTTGCCTGCGTCCTTGGTCGCCTGGCGCTGTGCGTCATTGAAATATGCAGGAACGGTAATTACCGCTTCTGTCACTTTCTCTCCAAGGTAGTTTTCTGCATCCGCTTTCAGCTTCTGCAGGATCATTGCGGAAATTTCCTGCGGAGAATACTTCTTCGCGTCAATGTTAACTTTATAATCGCTTCCCATATGTCTCTTGATAGAAGACACTGTTCTGTCTGCGTTGGTAACCGCCTGACGCTTCGCAGGCTCACCTACCAGCCTTTCGCCGGATTTTGTAAAAGCCACAACGCTGGGCGTCGTTCTTGCGCCTTCCGCATTTGCGATAACGGTAGGCTTTCCGCCTTCCATAACAGCAACGCAGCTATTGGTCGTCCCTAAGTCAATACCGATAATTTTACTCATAATATACTCCTCCATTCCGCCATATACACGGCTATTTCATCGGGCATATCTGCCCCGTCAGTTTGCAACCTTCACCATGCTGTGTCTTACCACCACATCATGATATGTGTAACCTTTCTGGAATTCTTCCGCTACGATGTTTTCACCGTAGTTCTCATCTTCAATGTGCATCACCGCATTGTGATAATTGGGATCGAATTCCTGACCTACAGCCTCTATGGGCTTCACACCCATATTATCCAGTTCGGTCATCAACTGCTTATATATCTTGTTCATGCCTTCCACAAATGCGCTGTCCTTCTCGTTCTCCGGCACGGCTGCCAACCCTCTTTCAAAGTTATCAACCACGGGGAGAACCTTTTCGATCACGCTTCGTGCGCCGGTCTCGAACATTGCTGCCTTTTCTTTATCCGTACGTTTTCTGAAATTCTCGAATTCGGCCATCTGCCGTTTTACCCGATCTTCCAGTTCGTCAATTCTCGCTTTGTACGCTTCTTCTTTTTTATCTTTTTTCTTCTTTCTGAAGAACCCTTCCTTAACCGCCTCTTCCTTTGCGTCGGATTCCGCATCTCCGTCTTCAGCCGCGTCTTCCCCGGCTTCTTCTACGCCGTCCTCCGGCTTTGAACCTTCCTGTTCTCCGGAATCATCGCTTTCTTCAGCCGCTCCTTCCGCTGCCGCCTGTTCCTCACAGTCAGGCTGTCCTTCTGCCTGTGCATCGGAATCGGTTTCCAGTTCTTCTTCCTGAATTTTAATATCCTTATTTTCCATCGTCTCGCTTCAACTCCAATCCAAGTATCCCGGGCTCTATGTTTTCTTATAGAGCGCATCCAGCTGCGTCATCAGATTCTTCAATATTCCAACGACCTTATCGTAGTCCATCCTCTTGGGTCCGATAATTCCAACCGTTCCCTTCATGCCCTCTCCCAGCTCATAGGTTGCAGTCACTACACTGCAGTCTCTCATGGTCTGCACCGGTGTCTCATCTCCGATATACACCTGGATTCCCGTGCTGTTCTCATCAGCCAGTGTTTCCTGAACGATCTGACTTAATGCCTGTTTTTCTTCAAAAGCATTAATTAATTCGCTGGCCCGTTCTTTATCCGCCAATTCCGGATATTTCAGGATATTATTCGTTCCGCTGGTATAAATTTCAAGATCCTCATCCGCCTGAATGGCTTCCGCCACCGCATCAATGATCTCGCCAACCATCACACTGTGGATACCTGCCTGCTGCTTCATATTCGCGATCATCCCGAGATTAATCTCGTCTAAGGATTTCCCGTTCAGATGCGTATTCAGCAGAATATTCAGCTTCAGCATGGTTTCCTCATCCGGCGCCTCTTCCACATGGAGCATCGTGTTTTTAATCACATTTCCTTCTACCACGATAACCGCCAGAACCTGATGTTCATCCACTCTGGAGAGCTGGATGAATTTCAGCTTATTCCCATGATAAAGCGGCGATGATATCATTGCCGCATAATTCGTATTAGCTGCCAGGACTTTCGCCACCTGCTGAAGGAGACGATCCATCTTATCTTCCTTCTCCACAAGCAGCCCCTTCAGTTCTTCCACTTCCCGTTCCTTCGTCTCCAGCATGCTGTCCACATACAATCGATAACCCTTATCCGAAGGAATCCGTCCGGCAGACGTATGAGGCTGAACGATATATCCAAGCTCTTCCAGATCCGCCATCTCATTCCGGATGGTGGCCGAACTCAGATTCAGATCCGTATACTTTGAAATCGTTCTGCTCCCAACCGGCTCTCCCGTCTCCAGGTAATTCCGAATGATTGCATGCAGGATCTTCATCTTGCGCTCATCCAATTCCCGTTCCATTGCTTCACCTCATTTCGGGTTATTAGCACTCAATCAATCAGAGTGCTAACACCTTCTGAACATACATTATCACTTCTTATTATTGATGTCAATGGGTTTTTGAGACTTTTTTCAAAAACGGGGCACAGTCCAGCCCCCTGTATTCCTTCGTATCCATCCCGCCGTTTTCTTGCCTGCATCAGGCCAAATCATGGCTTTCCGGCTTTTGCGTTGGATGGAATGGCAGGGCCTGCTTTTTTGTGTGTCCCTCTGTTCCCAGGGCCGCGGCGGGATATTGTTTGCCAACGCATGTTCTGTACAAAAATCATCGTTTTTTCGTATTGTATTCTTTATTTCAGGATGCTATAGTGTAATTAGAAAGCTGCCAAACGGCTGTAAAGCCGCTTTAAACTATCCGCTTGGCCCATTGGCCAAACGGATAAAGAAAGGGGGATTCCTATTATGTCAAAAAGAAAGAGTATTTCCATTTTTTCATCCGTCCTGTGTGCCATCGTCCTTTTGTCCGGCACAGTGGCGCTTCCTGCCAGCGCCGCACAGTTTGATCCGGCTTTTTATGCAGCGGCCTACCCCGACGTGGCCGCCAGCTGCGGAACGGATGCACAGGCTTTGTTAAACCATTATCTCAATTATGGAATGGCTGAAGGAAGATTCCCTGCACCAGACGCACAGCCTGGAGAAATAGTGGATGGGATCGCTGTCTCTGTCGATCTCCCCGCAGCAGAAATGGAAAATGTTCCAAGCGCGGAGGAAGCATTCCAACCGGTTCCTATTGATCAGTTGGCCAACTATTCCAGCCTGAAAAAGCGTATGACGGATGAGGAATTTGCCCTCGCCTATCAAGCAGCCCTGAATCTGGTGGCTCCTTACATCGGGCTCCCTCTGGAAGAACAAATCTATGGCATTACCGTTTCCATCCGGAACCTGTTTGACAGCGGGATGGGGTATTCCATGTCCACCCCTCATTACAATGACCCTTATGGCTATTTTATCCTCGGCACCGCGTCCTGTGCGGGCTGTACCCGCGCCACCGGGCTCTGTCTGAACATTCTCGGCATCCCGTATGAACATGTGAATGAAAATCAGTATTCCCATCAGTGGTGCCGCATTAATGTGAACGGCACATATTGGATCAGCGATGCCTATGGCCTCTACTGCGGCCCTGAACCTGCGCCCTATATGCATCCCTGGTTTTAGACCGATTTTTATGCGCAGAAAGGACATCGGTGTCATACCGATGTCCTTTCTGCAGGTAAAAATCCTTCAGGAACCGCCGGGGACCCAAGCGATAAAGCGCGACATTGTTTGGGAAACAAAGGCAAAAAGATTATAAACCAGCAATGAAGCGTCACATGAGCATCGGCCTGTTGGGTACATTATCCAAACCTTGTCACAGCCCGAAAAGCCCACGGGTCTTGAAGCAGTTATTCCACCACCTGGAAAATCTTATGATCCATTCTATAATATCCAGGCTCCAACACACTGTAATCAACCTGGAAATACCCTTCCCTGGTTTTGATCACTTGTAAGGTATCCCAACTGCCTGTCATAAAGGCTTCATCATTATAGAAGCAGATCGCGTTACAGCTCACTTCCACTTCCTTATATGCCGTTCCCTCATAATATCCAAGAGTATATACCTGATCCTTATCCCCTATCAGCCGTCCGTTTACCAGCTCATAGGCAGTCAGTAAATCCCCTTCCCGCACTTCTTCGACGATGGAGCCTCGTTCCATGACCAGATCCCTCGGTTCCTCCTGCATGTCATCCACCCGCAGCCCTTCCATGTCTTCTGCATATTTCATCGGCACACAGTAGTATTTCTCCACCGGTTCATATTCATAATATGGGACGTCCTCAAATGTAACGAGTTCATCCCCGCCAGACTTCGACAAAATCAGGATCTGATCTTCCTCATCCGCCCAAATTCCGTATTTCCCGTATACAGAAACCGAATCGAACGGATAGAACAGATCCCCTCTTTTTATCGCAAGCCCTTCCCAGTCCACATTTTCCAGGCTCACGCCTTCCGTCTCTCCTGCTGCCGTCTCCGCTCCCGTTCCCGGTTCTGCCATCCCGGCCGCCGCATCTTCCTCTGCCGTCTCGTCCGTCACAGCTTCCGCTGCCATTTCCGTCTCCGTTTCCTCGTCCGCAGCATTTACAGTTTCCGAAGCGGCCTCTTCTTCTCCAAGGCCGGCATCCTGCAGATCCATTTCACCGATCTGCCCTACAAAGGATTCGTCATTTGCCGCTGTGCTGCCCCTTCCACAGCCGGTCAAAAGCAGCATGATGGCAAACAGCAAAATTCCTGTTCTTTTTATTTTCATTGTCACTCCTATCTGCACGTTTTGGCGCGCATACATAATCAGAAAGCACGAAAACGCCTTTCCCTTGCTCTTCCTTGAAATCAGTTTACCGTCAGCGTCAGAAGGATCGTGTTATCCTCCAGCACTTCTTCCGATTCCAGTTCCAGATCTGTCCTTCCCTTCAATCGTTCCTTCAGGCCATTGTAGGTGAAGGTCTGCACGTTCTCCATATATTCCTCATCCAGCTCTTCCATGTCCTCCAGCACCTTCTGCGGGTCCTTCAGGTCATAGGGCAGCACCCAATAGGCATCCTCACCGCCTTCCTTATAGAAACGCAGCTTCCCATAAGAGCTTTCCATCAGGATCTCTCCGTTCTCCATAAGTTCCGTCTCGATCCCATGCTCCCGCAGGGTCTTCCGGAGCAGATCTCCGTTGCTGAAACGGGTCAGGATCGGTTCGTATTCCTCCTGCTCTTCCTCTTGCGTTTCATCCTTGCAGAACCGGTCCATCAGCTTGCTCAAGCCCAGCACGCTGCTTCCCGTGGCCGCTGTAACGGCTACGCCCACCAACACGCTCGTTAAAGTAATCGTCAAAGACATCTTTTCATCCTCCTCGTCAAAAGTCCAGGGTACGCCCTCCGCGGCTGGCACTCACGTCTCCGTCGTCCCCCTCTGCCGCTTTCGCATATTCTTTCATATCTTCCTTGGCCGTAGCCGCTACCGCGCGCACGTTCGCCCAGTTGCGCAGGGCCACAATCTGCTCCTTCTGTGTCACAGACAGAGGTACCGTATTCTGGATGGCATATTCCAGATCCGTAAGTTCCAGCGGCCTTTGATTGAAGAAAGCCTCATACAGGGCCGTGATCACCGCCTGCTCGATCTCCGCTCCCACAAATCCCTCGGAAATCTCCGCCAAGTGTTCCAGGAGCGCGTTGTCTATGGTGAGCCTTTTCCTCAGGTAGTCGCTGGTCAACCGCTTTTCCAGGTGCACACGGAAAATCTCTTTGCGTTCCCGTTCCGTAGGCAGATCCACGAAAAAGATCTCGTCAAACCTCCCCTTGCGCAGCAGTTCCGGCGGCAGGCCCTGGATGTTGTTGGCCGTAGCCAGAACGAATACCGGCGCTTTCTTTTCCTGCATCCAGGTCAGGAACGTGCCGAATACGCGGGTGGTCGTCCCGGAATCCCCTCCGGAACCGCCGGATAGGCCGCCCAGTCCCTTTTCGATCTCATCCACCCACAGGACGGAAGGGGAGACTGCCTCCGCTGTGGCGATCGCCCGGCGCATGTTCTCCTCCGAGCTGCCCACGATCCCGCTGAAGATCCGGCCCATATCCAGCTTCAGCAGGGGCAGCTTCCACATGGCGCTGGCTGCCTTGGCAGTCAGGCTCTTTCCGCAGCCGGGCACGCCGGTGATCAGCATCCCCTTCGGCGCGGGCAGGTTATATTCCTTTGCCATGTCCAGCCAGGAATTGTTCCTCTTCTCCAGCCAGCGCTTCATGTTCTCCAGGCCGCCCACATCCTTGATATTCATGTCGCTCTTAACGAATTCCAGGATTCCCGTTTTCTTGATAACCTGGTTCTTCTCTTCAAAAATAATCTGAAGGCTGTCTTCATCCAGGCGTCCTTTGTCCACGATCGCCCGGGCAAACGCGTTCTCCGCCTCCTGAAGCGTCAGGCCCAGGGCCGCCTTCACCAGCTGCCGCTTCCCCTGTTCCTCCAAAAGTACGGTCATACCCGCGTTCTGTTCGATCATTTCCTCCAGTTTATCCCGGATCTCCGTTTCCCCTGGCAGCGGGAAATCAAAGATGGAGATTTCCTTCTGCATATCGGATGGGATCAGCAGCGTGGGGGAGACAAAGATCACGTTCTTTTTTGCTTCCCCGTCACGGATATCGATGATCGCGTCTCTGAGGCTGCGTATGATCCCGTATTCCGGCGGCCGGTTGTTCACGCCGAAATAGACATGGAAATCCTTCATCACGAATACGGAGTGTACGCCGCAGCGCCGGATGTATTCGATCGCCCGCTGCGGGTTCTGCGTGTCCCCGATACTTTTTCCTTTTTCATCCACGATCCCCGCTGTCTGGCTCCATACAAACACTTCCCTCTTCGTACGGACGAAACGCTCCTCCGTCGCAGTATAGCGGATCAGTTCCAACGCCCGCTCTTCCTCCCATGTGGAGATATAAATATAAGGAAACCGCGCTTTCAAAAGATTGGCCAGTTCCCTCACAATTTTTTCATCAAACTGCATTTGTCTTCCCCTTTCCATCTGTTTTCCGTTCGGCTCCCTTGCGTTCGATAGAGCGCCTTTTGTCCATCCCTATCTCTTTGTGGCTGGACATGTGTCTCTATTCTCCGGCGTCCTCCATCTTTTCCTCTTCGCCAGTTTTCAGGTACAACTTCCGAAAGTCCGCCATCCCGTTGAGAAGAATGCTTCCATCCTTCTTCATACGCACTTCCACCCGATTTTTCTCCCGCATCACATCCTCCAGGCAGTACCTGTCCGTCAGAAATAGATATCTCTGGTTGGAAGAGCCCACCCAGGGCCGTGAAAAATCCCTTTTTTCCTCAATATACGGCCCGTCGATCAGCAGATCGATATTTTGCAGCAGCTTAGCCGCTCCACGGATATCCGCTTTCTTTAATTCTTCCAGGGTATAGCCGGTAAAGGAAATAACGGACAGCCCTTTTTGACGGCAGAAAAATGCGACCTCGCCCAAAGCCTCCGCCTGTTCAAAGGGCTCCCCTCCCAGAAAAGTCACGCCCTCCAGGCCTTCCTGGGCCGCGATCCGGTTCATGATCTCCTCTGTGTCCATGGCGAATCCGCCAGAGGGCTCCCAGGTCTTTACCGCCATACAGCCCGGACAGCGGCGGCGGCAGCCCTGCACCCAGATACAGCTTCTGTTTCCCATCCCTTCTGCGGAAGTATGATATAGGATGCGGTGTACCCTGAGCTTCATATGTGTCCCTCCTTCTTGCGCTGCGGTTCGACGGTAAAACAAACTCCTGTCTAAGGCTGTTTTCGCTCTTCAAACCCTATTTCTTCCGTTTCTCCCGTGCCGCTGCATTCCAGGCAGAAGAATCAGAACCGGCATTTCTACGTTTTTCCCCGACATGTTCTGGGTTCCTGCCCTCAGACAGCGCGCGTACGATCCGCTTCCTTTTCTCTTCCTGCTCCGTTTCATGTTCCTTTTTATACCCTTCCGTCTCCACATAGGCCCTCTGCTTCAGAAACCGCTTCCAGATATGTACCGCCAAGACAGAATTGGCAAGGACACCGAACCAATACATAAGCGCATACAGAAAAGGAACATCAAAAAACTCACGCCAAAACATTAAATTAGAAAATCCATATTGCCCATGGACGATCACGGTAAGCTGTCCCCACAGAAGATCGCCTATCCCCATCCACAGCATCTCTTTCTGGCGGTATACTGCAAAAGACACGCCCCATATAGCCGCATATAGAAGAAGAACATCCGGACACCATCCAAACAGGCTGATACCTAACAAATACTCTATTTCATATTCCGCTTCAAAGACGTAATAAAAGATGATCAACACCAGTACCAGCAGGAGCGCGATGAGCCAGATGCTGTTCTTTATCTTCCATTGAACGCTTTTTTGCGGCAACGCAGATTTTTTTCCCATTTTTCTCTCCTTCCTTTCCTACTGTCAGGCAAATTCCCTGCCACTCATATATCCAACTTCCGCCCCCCACTTTTTACCGTTCTGACCCTCTCGCTTCTGGATGCGGTCAGCCTGGGAATGAGCTGTGCCGCAAAATGGGGCTTAATCCCTGCCTTCATGATGAAGTCGTCCACAGAAGTGAATTCCCCTTCCTTCTGTCTCAGGCTAACCATCCTCTTAGCCGCCGCTGCCGATATGCCGGGAAGAGAGGCAAATTCCTCTTCCGTACAGCGATTCACATCAAGGACCCTATCTTCACCTGCATATACAGGCATTTCCCTGCTCTCTTGAGCAATTTCCTGCGTCAAAGATTCTTCCCGCGTCCAGGAATCCTGCTTTTCCTCCCTTATACCGTCTGAATCTGCTACTGCATTCTTCTCTGTTTTGTGGCCCTCCCCGGTTGCATATCCATGCCTTTCCGGAAGGCTGTCATGACTGCCTTGTTTCGTCTGATCTGGCGCATCCGCCATCGTTTCTTTCGTTCCGCCCTCCCAAAAAGCTCTTCTGATCAATACCTCTTCCCTGCGCTGCCATGTATCATATAAAAGCACAGCCAGCACAACGGAAACCAAAAGCCATGGAATGCTGATTACGTTCCAGCTGCTTACACGATACGCCCAGCTGCTCCACATTTCAGCTGGCATAGAAAAAATGAATGTAGGAAATTCCAACAGCAAACAGGCTGCCAGCAAGATCACGCCGCGCAGCTGCATCTCTTTCCACTTCGCTCTCCAGGCGTTCCACAGGAACACCGCAATCAAGGCTATGTCCAGCACACGCATCGCCATATCTACCGGAAAGATACCGCTTAAAAAAGTGGTATTTATGATTTGCATCATCGAGCCGATCTGCATGCAATAAAGCCACAGCAGCCTTAGCCCGCCCAAAGTCAATATCACCGCGCACCAGATTGAATGCTTCCTGTCCCATGCCTTTCCTTTTCCGGAGATTCCCATCTCAACCTTCCTCCACCATCACCGTCTCTATTTCTTCATCTTCGATATCCGTTTGCAGGTATTCCGGCGTGAATTCCGAATCCGTAATCCGGGCCTGCAGTAGTTCCTGAAGAACTTCCATGTAATCCATACATTTCCTTCCCTTAATCCCATGGGTTTCCGACTGTATCGTCCCATCTTTGTAAATGCGAATTTCGATCTGTTTCTTTGCCATTGCTTCCATCCTTTCCGCGTCAAGCGCTCTTTTCTTTCCTGCCCGCCGCTGTCTTTTTCTCAGAATTCAATGTGCAGGGATAACAGAAAGGCCGTCAGACAAGCCTTCCAGGGCTCTCACATACGGCCTTGTTTTTGGTATCCGGTCTTTTCCGGCATCCTTCATTTCATTCTCCCTCCCCGCGCTATTTCTATCATCCATACCATCCTCATTCTACCCCCCCCCATTTACTTTTTGTCAATCTTTTGAGCTAAAATAGCCAATATTTTGGCCATCTTCTGTCTCTTGTCAATGGCATATTCTAAGTAAAGTTTTTCTTCCTAATCATAAAAAATGCCCCGCAGCAGAGGCTCCGACGGCATTCCGTCTTTCATCCCTCCTGCGGGGCGCATGATCTTATAGATTATATGGTCTTATGTATTTCTTACGCGGCTCATAACGTCTGAGCCGTTCCGTTTTCCATCTTTTATCACAGGTATGCCGGAACCATTCTTCCACTCGGGCAATCGGGCATCCTCAGATTGCAAAGCTTCCGGTCACTTCCTGATTAATCACATAGTATACGCTGCTTTCCTCGGTCTTCACATACAGTTCAACCGTCTTGAAGTCAGCCTCATCCTTTCCAAGGTCGTATTTCCATACGTCTTTGGCGATCTTGATCAGATCTTCCTCAGAATAAGACTTGCCTGCGAACTGCACGGTCACATTTCCCTTCACTTCCGCAGCCTTCTTCACTGTTCTTCTCGCAGCCGGCTTCTTCTCAGCCTTGGGCGTCTCTGCCTTTGCTGTCTCAGCGCTTACGCTCTTTTCTGCGTCCTTTTTGGGAGCAGCTTTCTTCACAGGCTCCTTCTTTACTGCCTCTTTCTTAACGGCTGTCTTCTTTACGGGCGCCTTCTTTGCAACTTCTTTTTTCACCTCAGGTTCTTTTACGCTTTCTTTTGTGCTATCCTTGCTTTCCGCTGCTTTTACCGTTACTTTTTCTTCAGATTTTTTCATCTCTGCCATAACATTCTCCTCCTTCGGAAACTACATCCCTCAAGCTCCAGGTATCTCATTTCCAATTTCAAGTACAACACAGCAGCAAAATACCTGAATTGTCTAACCTTAGCCAGTTTACTTCAAAATCGGCAACTTGTCAACTTTTTATCCGTGAAAGGGTTTTATCTGTCCGCTCCGTGAAAAGGCAGGCTCACAAGGAAACTGCTTCCTTTTCCGGGTTCACTCGACAGCTCTATGCTTCCATTATAGTACTCCACGATGTGCTTCACAATGGACAGTCCCAGGCCTGTCCCGCCCATCTTCTTGCTCCGGCCCTTATCCACCCGGTAGAAGCGCTCAAAAATCCGCTCCTGATCCGTTTTGCTGATTCCACATCCGTCATCCTTTACCTGAATGTAAAGTTTTCCGTTCTCCGGCCAGACTTCCACCCATACATTTCCTCCCGGATGATTATACTTGATCCCATTGCTGACCAGATTCATGACCAGCTCCCGCAGCTGCTTGCTGCTGGCCTCTATGGAGACCGGATGGCATTCCTTATGCAGGGTTACCTGATATTCCGCAGCGATGGGTTCCACTGATTCAAAAATTTCTGTCAGCAGAGGGGCCATGCGCACCGTTGAAAACGTCTCTTCCACCTCATTGGATTCTAACCGGGAGATCATGAGAATATCGTTGATCAGGCTGGTCATATTATCCGTTTCCTTCAGGATACGGCCAATGAAGTCCTTTCTGACCGCCTCTTCCTTGAAGAGCCCCTGATCTAACAGTTCCGCATATCCCTTTACGGATGTGATCGGCGTTTTCAGTTCATGAGATGCATTGCTGAAAAATTCCTGTCGGATTTTGCGTTCCTTTTCCAGCTGCTCCATATGTGCACGGATTTCCGCCGCCATTTTCGTGGCCGTCTCAGATATCACATTCAGTTCCTTGTATTTATAGGTTTTGAAATGGAAACTGGGGGCTGCTTTCTGTACCTTCCCCATCTCTTCTGAAATCTCGTTCAGCGGAGTGGTAATGGTGTCCGCAAAACGTACTGCAATCACCACGCTGATGAGGAAGGCGATGCCGGTTCCAAGAAGGAGTCCGGGCAGGATCAGAATCACATAATCCCACATGCTGTTATAGGGAAAAGCGATACGGATCACATAGTTTCCCCCGTCCGCCAGGGCCGCCACATACAGCATATTCCGGCCCAGCGATTCCGAACGCCTCGTAGCAAACCCGTCTCCGCTGGCAAACGCTTCCTGCACCTCTTCCCGTTCCAGATGGTTTTCCATCTCTCCCACCTGCTCTACCTCATTGTCCGCAGCAACCGTTCCGTCCGCTCCGATCACAGTGATCCTGGTCTCGCCTCCCAGCGCATTTTGATTCAGTTCATCCACCTGCTTCTGGATATCTTCCTCATAATTCAACGCATAATCCATTACGCGGATCGTATGGAGCATGGACTCATGCTCCTGTTCCAGCATACTTCTGCCTATAAAGTAATAGGAAAAAAAACTGCTGACCACCAGGGCCAGCAACAAAACACTCACAAACCTGTATAAAACCGCCCGTTTCATATCCCTGCATCCATCCTTTTCATTTATGCTTCCGGCTCCTCCGGAACCACAAAACGGTATCCGACGCCGCGGACTGTCTTAATATATCTGCTTCCTTCTTCCCCGAGTTTCTGTCTGAGCGTACGAATATGAATATCCAGTGTCCGGGTCTCAATGTCCGCCGAATAATCCCACAGCTTATCCAGCAGTTCATCCCTTTCCACCACGCGGGAACGATTATCCACTAGATACATGAGCAATTCGTATTCTTTAAATGTAAGAGCAACCGGCACTTTGTTCATGGTAACTTCCCGCGTGTCCGCGTTCACAGACAAGCCTCCCAGGCTGATCTTGCCCTCTGTGGCACTGCGGTTTTCCCCTGCTCTCCTTAAAAGGGAACGGATTCTGGCCGCCAGTTCCAGTACGCCGAAGGGCTTCGTCACATAATCATCTGCGCCTCCATCCAGGCCCACCACCTTATCATATTCCTTATCCCGGGCGGTGAGGACGATAATCGGTATGTATTTTAAACTGTCGCTCCGCTTCCGGATCAGCTTGATTGCAGCCAGTCCATCCATTCCCGGCAGCATCAGATCAAATACAGCCAGATCCGGCTTTTCTGCCTCAATATTTTCCAACGCCTCTTCCGCCGTCTCATAGGCGCATACCTGGTAGCCATATCCTTCCATGGCGATCTTTACCAGATTTCGAATATTCTCATCATCTTCTATCACAAATATCTTCTGCATGCTTCCTCACTCTCCAGCATTTTCACAGGTTCCTTTCTATCCCGCATGGTTGGCCATTCTGGCATAATGTCTGGCGACATTATGCCATGTCCTTCGGACATGGACCCTTCGGGGAAGATGGCCACTCCGCTTCGCTCCGGGCCGGTATAATGTCTGGCGACATTATGCCATGTCCTTCGGACATGGACCCTTCGGGGGGATGGCCACTCCGCTTCGCTCCGGGCCGGTATAATGTCTGGCGACATTATACCATGTCCTTCGGACAGGTTGCACTTGTGGTTGTGTAAAATCTAGGTAAATAATGAAATACGTCGCGGCGGTTCAGCTTCGTTCTGCCCTCAGGCCAGCACATAAAAATACAGAAGCACCAGCGCGCCCAGCACGATCCGGTACCAGCCGAATACCTTGAAATCGTGTTTCTTGATATAGCCCATCAGGAAGGATATCACCAGCATGGATACCACAAATGCGGACACCATGCCCGCCAACAGCAGAATGACTTCTGCGGATGTGAACTGAAAACCGAATTTCACCACCTTCAGGAGGCTCGCCCCGAGCATAACGGGAATCGCCAGATAGAACGTGAATTCTGCAGCGGCCACACGGCTGACTCCGATCAGCAGCGCACCCACGATCGTGGCACCGGAACGGGACGTCCCGGGGAAAATCGCGGCGATGAGCTGGAAAAGGCCGATCAGCAGCGCATCCCGATAGCTGATATCCGCCACCTTCCACACCCTTGGTTTTTTTGACTTGTTCCAGTTCTCAATGAGGATGAACGCAACGCCGAACAGAATCAGCATCACGGATACCACCGTCGCATTATACAGATAGGGTTCCAGCAGGTCATCCAACAGAAGGCCGTAAATCATCGCAGGGATGCAGGCAACGAGGATCTTAAACCACATCACAAAGATATCCACCCGCACGATCCCCTTCTTCCTTCCTTTCCTGGAAAAGTCAAAAGGAAAAATTTTGTTCCAAAAAAGCACCACCACTGCCAGGATCGCGCCCAGCTGGATCACTACCAGAAATACATCCCAGAATTCCGGCCGCACATCCAGCGTTACAAATTCATTCAGCAGGATCATGTGTCCCGTGCTGCTGATGGGCAGCCACTCCGTAATCCCCTCCACAATCCCGAATAAAATCGCCTTTACTATTTCGATCATACCGTTTGCCCTCTACTTTTCCAGGTAAGCCTTAAGCTGTTCATAACATGCTTCCGCATCCGCATAGCCTTCCTCATACAGGAGACGCAGTTTTTCTTTGTCCTTCTCTATTCTGCCCACTCCGCTGGCCTTCTTCGGCCGGATCACGAATGCCTGGCCGTTCTTCACCTGCGCCTCCAGATAATCCAGCATCTGATTGTATGCCGTATGCCGGTTCGCCATCAGTTCATACACTTTCGGGTATTTTGCATAGCGAAGGCGCACGATTCCCAAATGAGAGGACGGCTTTCTGCGATATCCCACCTCTTTGGTCAGAACCACCACATTTTTCCGATTGCCGTCCACAATCGAATGCATGATCGGCACGCTGTCCGACAACCCTCCGTCCAGATACAGCTTTCCATCTATCTCCACATTTCTGGATACCAGCGGCAGAGATGCGGAGGCCCTGACCGCCTGAATGTCCTTATGCATATCCCGCAGTCTGAGGTATTCCGGCTGTCCGGTCTCAATATTCGTTACCACCGCAAAAGCCCTTCCCTGATACGCATTAAACGCCTCATAGTCATACGGGTTCAGCCGGTTCGGAATATCATCGTAGCACATCTTCACGCCAAACAGATCCCCCGTCCTCAGCACATTGGAATAACTGCAGTAATTCTTATCATCCAGATAGTCAACGCTGATGTCATAAGCCCGCCCCCGCTGTCCGGAAAGATAGCTGCATAAGTGGCAGGCGCCCGCAGATACGCCATAACAGCTTGAGAACAGGATCCCCTTATCCAGGAAAAAATCCAGCACCCCAGCCGTATATATTCCTTTCATCCCCCCGCCTTCCAGTACCAGACCTGCTTTATACATGTTTTCTCCCATCTGCGCGCCAATGCGCGCGTCCATATTCTAAGGGCAAAATATTCTCTTTTCACCCTTTTCTTCCTGCATATTCTGTCTCCACAAATTTTCTGAAAGCGGGCAAAGAACGCTCCACCTTCTCTGTATCAATGCAATACGCCATCCGGAAATACCCGGGACATCCAAACGTATCTCCCGGCACCAGAATCAGGTCATATGAAAGCGCCTTCTGACAGAATATCTTCGCATCCTCCTCCAGCGCCTTCGGGAAGATATAAAAGGTTCCTCCCGGCTTCACACAGGTGAAGCCCAGTCCCTTCAGAAAATCATACAGCAAATTCCGATTGGTCTCATATACGGACAGATCGGATGTCTTATCCAGCACCTCTGCCACAGCCAGCTGGATCAGGGATGCCGGGCAGTTATGTCCCGTACCTCTGGAAATCTGGCCGCACATATTCACAATCAGCTCCGCCCATTCACATGCAGGATTTACCGCCACATAGCCGATACGTTCCCCGGGAAGCGACAGAGACTTGGAAAACGAATAACAGGAAATCGTATTCTTATAATAAGAAGAAACATACGGCGCCGTCCCGCCGTCGAAAACAATTTCCCGATATGGTTCATCCGAAATCAGGAAAATATCATGTCCATATTCTTTCTGTTTTCTTTCAAGCAGTTTTGCCAGCTTCTGAATCGTCTCTTCCGAATATACCACGCCGGACGGATTGTTCGGAGAATTGAGCAGAATTGCCATTACATTCTCAGACAGCATCTCCTCAAGCGCATCGAAATGAATCTGGAAATTCTCTGTATCCGCAGGAACCACCCTCAGAGCTGCTCCCGTCCCTTCCACATAAGGATTATACTCCGGAAAATACGGGGCAAAGGTCAGGATTTCATCCCCCGGCTTTGTGACCGCCCGGAAAGCATGCGCCAATGCTCCCGCAGCGCCTGATGTCATAAATATATGCTCCGGGCCGTAATTCATGCCAAATCTTCGATTCAGGGATTCCGCCACCTTCCGCTTCACAGAGGGGATGCCCAGGCTGGGGCTGTACCCGTGCAGTTCCATGGGATTTCCCTCCTGCAAAAGCCGGATGCAGCAGTCAGTGAACTCCTGTGGCGGCTGTACGGACGGATTACCCAAGCTATAGTCAAACACGTTTTCATACCCGATCTCCTGACCGCGTTTGGCTGCAAATTCTGACAACGTGCGGATGACAGACTTTCCACCCAGCATCGCTTTATATTTTTCCGATATCATCATTTCCTCCTTTTCCGCCCCGCAGGACTTATTTTCTTGATGTCAACCATTGTAACACAGCGAAAATTAGGTTACAAGGGCAGACACAACAAAGCCAGGGGCGCCATGCGGGCTCGTTCCTTTATGGAAGCGGGCCTGTTCCTGCGGCCGAATGAAACCTGTGCGCCGCAGGCTTCGTCCGGCTGCAGGGACAGGCCCCGCTTCTATAGAGGAACGATCCCGCGTGGGCGCCCCTGACTTTCTATGTATCAACACGATTTATTCTCAATTCACTGCAGTCAGCAGTCCTGTTTCCTTCCGAAACATCTTTCCGCAATTCTTTCCCCGTCACATCTACATTGCGGAAAAGTCGCTCGGCATCCGGTAAATGATGAGAGCCATGAGGGGAATGAGAATCTCACAGACCTGTACAAAGAAGCTGGCGATATCCTCGGTGATGCCGCCAAAATGCTTGAACGCCACCCAGCAGTAATACAGGAATGCGATCCCCGCGCCTGCCAGGCAGCCCAGCCCCACGGTCAGATTCCAGCGAAGCATGAAACAGGCGCACAGCACTGTATAGAGCACCAGGATGACGGTCACCGCCGCCTTGCTCTTTCCCTCGGAAACATACAGGGAACACTTGCTCTCCCGCGTGTGGGGGAACCAGAGAATGGAAAGGCCGTAAAGGGAGCGGGACAGGATAAATCCAAGCGAGATCACCGGCCATCCGTCGATGGGCATCTCGCTCCAAAGGCCCACAATGATAAGAAAATAGCTGACACAGGTAATGATGGCGAAATATCCGCTGTGAGAATCCTGCAGGATATCCAGCTTTCCGTTTCTGGACTGGTGCGAGGAAAGGGCATCCACCGTCCTGAAAAACCCATCCATATATGCTCCGCCTGACAGAAGCAGGGGAATCATCACACAGATCACAGAACGGAGCAATTCATAATCGAGCAGATACGGATGAATAATTCTCCATTGACAGATCAGAAAAGCGATCACCGCTCCCACCCAGGGCACAAAGCAGAGGATATATTTCATATTCTCTTTCGTCTTTTCAGTCTGCCTGGCCGGTATCACCGAATACATGGAAAATGCAAGTCGAAAACTGTTCCATATCTGCTTCATTCCTCTTACTCCTGTTCTGTCTTCTGTATTCATTCAATTACCACATCATCCGCGTACTCATTCCAGATAAGGCAAATCCAGGTTTTTCCCTGGCTCAGGGTGATGGGATTTCCGTCTTCATCCACATAATAAGCCGGATCAGAATCGGAATAGCGGGACCAGGTCCCCTCTGTCATCCTGCCCTGGGTGAACACCTGCACCTTCATCCCATTATCTCCGTGCAGGCCGAATGCCAGGTAGTCGTTCTCATCCCGTACTTCTCCGTCGCAGTACTGAAAGATTACATTATCATAGGCCAGCTGATTTCCGGTGCTCTCATCGATCTGTGGGCCGCCGTACTGGAAACGATAATACTTTCCGTCTTCCTCATTATATTCAAAGCGGGCTTCCACTCTGCTGTATCCATTCTCCAGATCCGTTTCTTTTCCGCCGGGATAGAGCACCAGCGCCTCTTCTCCATCGCTGTTGTCAGGTACGCTTCCGTCCGGCGCAAACGCGAATTTCGCCTTATGCGTATCATGATACGTCAGGCTGTATCCCATCCTGTCGATATCGGTCTTCAGCCCTTCCACATCAATATATACATTATGCGGCGCCTTCCTGTCTGAGCTTCTTAAGAAGGTATTGGAAGCCGGGTGATCGATCCCCGCCACAGCTCCGCTGATATTGTCCACCCGGTCACTGTTCAGCAGATCGCCCACATAAGGTGTTGCCTGTCCGAAATGGGCATAGATCGCGTCAAATTCCAGAGCGCAGTATACAAAATAGTCCCTGCTGCTTCGGATATAGCCAATCCGATCCATATCTTCATAATTCTCATAAAGCCCCATCAGTCTGGTAATCCTGCCTTCCACGGGCGCTTCATAAATAATAGAAGCGTTTTCAATCCCTGTCTGGGGGCATCCTTCTTCTATATTATTAAACATCACGGCCAAGGGGCGCTGCTGCACTTCTTCCGGATCCATACTCTCTCCGGTGAGGAAACTGTGCTCCCCATCATTCTCAACCAGGGCCGCATTCTGCCGGTTCGTCTCCGCGCCTGTCTCATTCGCCTGTGCCTGCTCCTGGGGCGTGACGCTCTGTGCTTCGCTCTCTGTTTCTGTCTGGGCCTGCGTCTGTTCCTCCTGCGCCTGGTTGCCGCAGCCTGCCATCATCGCTGTACAGGCCAGGAAAATTCCAAGATATATCGCAGCCACACGCGGTTTCCTGCCAAGGCCTGCCGCCTGCTTTTCCAACTTTTTCATTGCTTTCTTTCTCCTTTGTGCTTCATCCAAAACGCTCCGCCCCACAAAAACATACCTATTTTAGCGCGCGCCCTCCCATAAGTCCAGCTTTTCAGGAAAAATTAAGAGATAAGACGGCATTTCTGTGCAATTCGCACAAAAAGCCCCCCTTTCGGCAGGCTCTGCAGCTCCCGCTTTCCAACCGCCCCCATCTTGATTACCAAAACAAAATAGACGGCCACAGCCACGATCAGGGCCGCTGCCAGGCAGATTACATTTATCCCCGTCAGCTGATATAAACCATAATAGACGCCAAAAGCTGCTGCACCCATAATCACCGACGCCCAGAAGGGAATGCAGAACGTTTTCACAATCTCCTGCCGGTACCCCAGATGCTTTCTGACGGATATTCCATTCAATATGCACATCAGAAAAGCGTAGAGCACAGTGGCAATCACAAGCGTAAACAGTTCCAATTCAGTAAACAAAAGCAGAGGAACCAACACCGCCGTCTGAATCACCAAAGCGACCGCCGCATTGATAACCGGAATGCTCACCTTTCCGATTCCCTGAAGCACTCCGTTGGATATGGTCGAGATGGCATAGAACACCACGCTGATGCTCAGGCCGGCCACCAGATACGAAACCGTATCCACCGACTCCTTCTGCGGATACAGGAGAAGCACAATCGGCCTGGAAAGCACCGCCAGCCCCACTGCCGCCGGAATGGACAAAAGCATCGTCGTTCGCATGGCCATCCCCATCTTCCTGTTCGTCTCACGCATATTCCCCTGGGCATAGCTTCCTGACACCCCCGGAATAACAGCTGTTGACATGGCGGAAGCCAGCGCAATCGGGATATTGATGATCTGCTTCGCTTTTCCGGAAAACAGGCCGTACTGCGTATACGCCTCCGTCTCTGAAACACCTTTCACATATTCCATGATCCGGGTGTAGATGGTCTGGTTCAGAGAACTGTTGCAGTTATAGATAAAAGTGCTGAGGATGATAGGCGTCACCATGGTGATGATGATCCGATAAACCTCACCTGAGCTGAGCACTTCGCTGGTTCTGTCCCTTTTTACCTGACGGTCGATATATCCTTTATTGAGAAACAGGACGAACGTCATAAATAGCAGCGCCACCACAACGCCGGCGCCGGTACCTATCGCGCTTCCCGTGGCCCCATAAATCGCCAGGGTGGTGTCGCTCTCTCCGGTGGCCATCCTCATCAGAAGGACCGCTGCCAGAATACTGATGACGGCGTTCAGAATCTGTTCCAGTATCTGGGAGACGGAAGTGGGCATCATCGTCCCGTGCGCCTGAAAGTATCCCCTCAGCACCCCCAGTATCCCGGAAAAGAAAATGGTGGGTGCAAACGTCCGCAGCACAGGCACGCTGTTGCCTCCCACCAGCACAGGAGCGCCCACAAGCGTGAGAATACAGGCGGCGCCCCCCACTACAACCACATAAATCAGGGCACAGTGAAAAATCTTCTGTGCATTCCGGTACTCCCTGAGCGCCAGCCGCTGGGCGATCACCTTCGATATGGCAGAAGGGATGCTGTAGGAAGAGACCAGAAGGATAATTGTATAAATTTCATAGGCGGATGAATAATATCCGTTTCCCTCATCACCGATCACATGTGCCAGGGGGCTTCGGTAGAGGATTCCTATAAATCTGCAGATGATCCCTGCAGCCGCAAGGATTCCCGCCTGCATCACAAAACTGTTGCTCTTTTTCTTCGTTGACATAGATTTCTCCCTTACGGGTTTCATTATTCTGACAGCCTGAAGGAAAGCAGGATATCCAGCCTGCGTTCCACCACTTCATAGACAAAAATGTCCGGCTGCTGTTCATCAATCATCGTTTGCTGAAAATAGCCGTTCCAGTGCGGCATATAGCTGTATGCGAAATTGGACGCCAGCACCGGAGCCATCGCTCCCGCAAAGCTGTCCCTGACCAGAAAGAGCCTCCGCGTGTCCGGCGCATCGGACTGGTAAATCAGGTCTTCTGCATCCACCGCCTTGATCACCGTCATATTATTGGTTGGATATCCGGATACATCATAGCTCACATCCGCAGGTTTGTTTTCTTCATAGTAACGCCGCAGATTCATCATCCCGGCCAGATCATAGCCGGAAGAAGCATTCTGCGTGATGGTGAGCTCTTCCACCTCCGGGATCTCAATTCCCAGCTCCTTCAGAAGGGCCTTCGCCCCGATATATCCTCCCAGATAATTCCAATGCGTATCATAATGCCAGTACAGGCTGTACTGATCCTTATATTCCAGCAATTCTTCCCTCGGGTAGACCACCCGTATCCCAGCTTCTCTGAGCGCATCCGTCACCTGCTGCGCTCTGGTCATCTCTCCCCGCTTCCGGATATAATCCGGCAGCTGATCCGAATAGATATCTTCTTTATTAGAAGGGATCATGAGAACAAACTCGATCCCCCTTTTGTCCAAATACGCTTTCGTTGCCAGCATATTATCCACAATCTGCGTCAGTTCTTCCTGCGTATAAAGATTCGTCCCCTTATAGTCCTCGATGCTTCCCTCATCCGTATAGAATAGCCAGTTGTTCTTTCCCAACACCACGCTTTCGGATGACGCATCCCCGAACACATTCATGCTCAGTATGCTGTTTTTCTCAATCAGCCAGCTTCTGAACGGTAGGTGGTCGTTATAATAGCTGTTATATGCGGACGGATACACCTGCAGGCTTTCCCAGAACGACTGCAGACTGTCAAAATTGAGTTCCGGCTTCTCGGCAAGCTGCCGGTTCTCCGTATTCTCCATATTCAAATATGGCTTTACAAAAGAATATACCACTCCCGGCCCCAGCACCATAAGCGCAAAGCAGACCAGCCAGGCCGCCGCTTTCTTTTTTGTCATATCTTACTCCCATCCGCGCGCTTTTGCGCATATATAAAATCAGGGAAGATGAAAGAAAAACGCTTTCACCCTCACCCAACTTTTCCGGCACCGTTCAGACAGGTCTGAACGGCTTCCTTTCCTGTTCTCGTTGTCCTTTCCTCCCGCATCGCCGGTCAGAAATTCATATATAAGAACGCGCTGTATGTGCTGCTCACCATCAACATAATACTGATGCCGAAAAGCAGCATACAGAATACCAGTTCCGCAGCGCTGTTTTTAAACTTCGCAACCACAGCTGTCCGGCCGGCCAGCCAGCCTCCCGCCCGCTGGATGATGCCGCAGCCCAATATTCCAAGGATGCACGCCAGGAATGCCCTGTTTCCGACCAATTCCAAAACCGCATAGCCGGAAGAGGTATACATCCAGGGCAGGAACATCCGCTTCACATACTCCAGTGCAAGCGTCACATCCCCTGCGCGGAAGAACACCCAGCCCACGCATACCACCAACACCGTATACACATGCTTCACCACTTTTGTTTTATCCAGAATTTTTCCCAGTCCCAGGCGTTCCAAGACCTGAAATACGCCGTGGAACAATCCCCAGCAAATGAAGTCCCAGCTGGCTCCATGCCACAGCCCGGAAGTCATGAACACGATGAAGATATTGATATAGGTGCGCACCTTTCCCTTTCTGCTTCCTCCAAGCGGAAAATACAGATATTCCCGGAACCAGGACATGAGAGACATATGCCATCTTCTCCAGAAATCCGTGATAGAAGTGGCCAGGTACGGATAGTCAAAGTTCTCCGTCAGGTCAAATCCGAACATCTTGCCCAGACCGACTGCCATATCGGAATAGCCCGAGAAGTCATAATACAGCTGCAGTGAATAAAAAATGGCCGCAATCCAGGCAAAGGCACTGTTCACATTTCCAATCTCCAGGGAATAGATGCGGTCCACACAAACGCCCAGCGTATCCGCCAGGACCACCTTCTTGGCCAGGCCATAGATAAACCGTCTTATGCCCTCGCTCATTTTCTCAAGGCTCTGTCTGCGCCCCATAATCTGCGGTGCAAAGTCACGGTACTTCTCTATGGGCCCCTGAATGATCTTAGGGAAAAAGGAAAAATACAGCGCCATGTGCAGCAGGTTCTTCTGAGCGGGTATCTTCTCCTTATACAGATCGATCAGATACGTCAGCGCCTGAAAGGTAAAAAAGGATACGCCCAGAGGCAGCGCGATCTGCTGCATCTCAAACAGCTGCCTGCTAAACAGCTTATTGATGGTGTTTACAAAAAAGTTGAAGTATTTATAATATCCAAGGATCCCCAGATTGGCGAGAATGCCCGCTGTCAGAACCAGAATCCGGACTTCCTTTTTTGCGAACGCCCCGCTTTGGCTTCCAAGAAGCAGACCCAACACATAATTGATCAGAATGGAGACCAGAAGCAGCCACACGAGCGAAGGCTGCCCCCAGGCGTAGAACAAGAGGCTGGCTGCCAGAAGCAGCACGTTCTGAAGCCGTCTGCTTTTCCCTGTCACCTTATCCAGAATAAATACGATGGGCAAAAAAGCCCATATAAAAATCATTGAGCTGAAAACCATGTTTTTCCCCGCTTCATCTTTACATGGGACTCGTCCATGCATTCTTTTCCAATTTGTTTCTTCGTTTATTATAAACGGTAACGTGCTTTTTTTAAACCCTTTTCTTTATTTCAGGAGATGGATACAAAACCGGGCCGCCAGGCTCCGGCTGTGCGGCCCGGTTTTGTATCCATCTCCTTATTTTCACGAAAGAATAACGTTATTTACCTATTTTTTTCATATCTTTTACAAAATTTTAAAAAAATGAGGGATATCTATTGACCAGAACCGCCCTGATCCTGTACATTGAAATTGTATCTGTAATAAATGGTGGAGTCTGTCATAGAGAAATCGGATATCTCTATTCATAGAATATCGGAGGGAACACCTCCGGATATCAGGGACAGAACTTTTGGAATCCGGAGGTTCTGTTTTTCTATGTCCGGCTCTGTAAAAAGCAAATGAAGAAACGGGGAGACTAGTTTATGGATGTTTCATTTTCGTCCTTCCTACACAATATGGCGGGCAATCCCGTCTTGTTGATCACCGTGCTCCTTACCCTGAGTGTGATCTTTGTCAACGGTTGGACCGATGCTCCGAATGCAATTGCAACCTGTATCACCACGCGCTGCATGAATGTGCGTTCTGCCATTATCATGAGCGCCATCTTTAATTTTCTCGGCGTATTCATCATGACGCAGATCAACAGTTCCGTCGCTTCCACCATCAGCAATATGGTGGATTTCGGTGGCAATTCCCGCGACGCGCTGATCGCTCTGTGCGCTGCTCTTTTTTCCATTGTTGTTTATAGTGTCGGCGCTTCTCATTTCGGCATACCGACCAGTGAAAGCCATAGTCTGATCGCCGGTCTTTCCGGCGCTGCCATTGCCATACACAACGGCATCAGCGGCATCAATATGTCTGAATGGGCCAAGGTTCTCTATGGCCTGGTTCTCAGCCTGGCGCTCGGTTTCGTCTCAGGCTGGATCATCTGCAAGCTTCTCACATTGCTCTGCCAGCACATGGATCGGCGCAGAACCAATCGTTTCTTTACTGGAGGCCAGATCTTCGCCGCCGCTGCCATGAGTTTCATGCACGGCGCACAGGACGGCCAGAAGTTCATCGGTGTGCTCTTCCTGGGCCTGGCCTTCTGCAACGGGCAGGACAGCGTATCCGGAATTGCCATTCCCGTATGGCTGATGCTTCTGTGCAGTATCGTGATGGGTGCCGGCACCAGCGTGGGCGGAGAGAAAATCATCAAATCTGTCGGCATGGATATGGTAAAGCTTGAAAAATATCAGGGCTTTTCAGCGGACCTTTCCGCAGCATTCTGCCTTCTGCTCTCCAGCCTCTTTGGCATTCCCGTATCCACAACCCACACCAAAACGAGCGCCATCATGGGCGTAGGCGCTTCCAGAAGGCTGTCTTCCGTAAATATGGGTGTGGTTAAGGATATGGTGCTCACCTGGGTATTTACCTTCCCGGGCTGCGGCCTCATCAGCTTTATCATGGCAAAGATCTTTATTGCTCTCTTTTAATTCATTCAGAGGAGAAAAAACATGGCAAAAAAACAAGATTCCTACTATTTTAACTGTTTCATCAAATGCACGGATTTTTCCTGTCAGGCCGCTCAGCTGCTTCAGGAAACGATGGAAAATTTTGATCTCTCCAAGCTTCCTGACAGGCTTTCTGCCATCCATACCGTGGAGCATTCCGCAGATATGGAAAAGCACGAGCTGCTCAACACGCTCATGAAAGCTTTTATTACTCCCATCGATCGGGAAGATATCATGCTGCTGAGCCAGAACATTGACGAACTGACCGACAAGCTTGAAGATGTGCTGATCCGCATTTATTATAACAACATTCAGTCCATACAGCCGGATGCGCTCAATCTGGTGCGGGTTGTATGCCGCTGCTGCGAGGCCGTGCGTGATATGATGACGCTCTTTGCGGATTTCAAACATTCCAAGGAACTGCATAACCGCATTGTCCAGATCAATTCCATGGAAGAAGAGGCGGATAAGATTTTCATTGACAGCATGTACCGGCTTCACACCACCTGTACGGATCCTCTCACCATCATCACCTGGCGCGAGATCTATCTCTATCTCGAAAAGTGTGCGGACGCCTGCGAACATGTTGCGGATATTGTTGAAAGCGTAATCATGAAGAACTCCTAAGAAAGATGGGCTTCTCCGGAAGCTTCCCATTTATTAATTAAAAAGCGGCACATCATGCATTGTCTCCCGATGCATGATGTGCCGCTTTTTTAAGCTTTCACCAGGTCTTTGATCACTTCTCCCGCCATAATCAGCCCTGCCACGCTGGGAACGAAAGCAACGCTTCCCGGCACGGCTCTTCTCTGTCCGCCGCCCTCTTTCGCAGCTTCCGGCACGGCCGCAGGCTTTTTTGCCTCTTCCTTGGAATAGACCACCTTCAGATGCTCGATTCCCCTCGCCTTCAGTTCCCTGCGCATCACCCGTGCAAGCGGACAAACGCTGGTCTCATAGATGTCCGCCACCTCGAACCTGGATGGATCCAGTTTATTGCCCGCGCCCATGCTGCTGATAATGGGAACGCCGCAGGAAGCGGAGCGCATCACAAGCTCCAACTTGGCCGTCACCGTATCCACCGCATCCACCACATAGTCAAGGCACGAGAAATCAAAGGTCTCCGCGTTCTCCGGAAGGAAAAAGCATTCCCGCGTTTCCACGCAGGCCTTCGGGTTAATGGAAAGGATCCGCTCCTTCATCACTTCTGTTTTATAACGTCCCACCGTATCCAGCGTCGCAATGATCTGGCGATTCAGATTGGAGAGGGCCACCCGGTCGCTGTCCACCAAAAGGAACTGCCCCACACCGCTTCTTGCCAGGGCTTCTACCGCATGGCCGCCCACTCCTCCAATTCCGAATACCGCCACCTTCGCCTTTCCGAGCCTTTCCACGCCTTCTTCTCCCAGAAGAAGCGCTGTCCTCGCAAATTGTTCCTGCATCTTATCCATCTGTACCTTTCTCCACCAGATATTGACTTAAAGCGGTCAGAAGCTGCTGCTCTTCTCCTTTCGGATTGACCATTTTCAATTCCAGAGCCTTCTTTGTTCCCAACGCACAGACTCCCAGAATGGACTTGGCATCCACAGTATAGCTTCCCACCGCCAGGTCATATTCCCCATTGAATTTTCTGATCGTATTTACGAACCGCCATACCTCATCCGCATCATTCAGAATCACTTTTACCGACTGCATATCCATATCCTTTCCGCTTCTATATCTATAATAAGTATTTCCGGATTCTTCCAGCATATGCAGTCCGTTTTGATCTCTTCGCTGTCTGTTCCTGCGTTTTCAGACCGCGCGCACAATCAGTTCCACGCAGGCTTCATATCCCAGGCGGGAACTGTTCAGGCAGAGATCATAGTTCATGGGATCTCCCCAGTCTTTCTCCGCATACTGTTTATAATATCCCCTGCGCTGTTTATCCTTCATTTTAATATAGCTGTCCGCGTTCATCATCGGAACTTTATCAACCTGATTCGCCCGTTCCCTGCGCTCCTCCATGGAAGAGGCATAGATGAATACGTTCAGCGGGTTTCTGCCCGCTTCCTTCAGGATCTCGCCCGCACATCGCCCGATGAAAATGCAGGGGCCTTCCAGCGCCAGGCGGCGGATCGTCTCCGCCTGGGCCTCGTATATTTTATAAGGAAGCATTCCTCTGTCACTGCCGCTGAAGTTTTCCACAGCTTCCGCCACTGAGTAAAGAAAGCTGCGGTTCACCTTCTCATCGTTTTCTTTCATCACACCCGGATTCAGCCCAAAACGTTCGGCGGCCATAATCAATAACTGGCCGTCATAGAAGGGGATCCCAAGACGCTCTGAAATCCGTCTGGCAATCTCCCGTCCGCCGCTGGCATACTGTCGTTCTATCGTGATCGTTCTCATCTTCACATCCTCCCTCCTGCAGCCGTGGCATCCACAAACTGAGAATTATAGAGATCCGCATAGAATCCGTTCTTCGCAAGCAGTTCCTCATGGGTTCCCTGTTCGATGATATCTCCATCCTTCATGACGAGAATCAGATCTGCATCCTTGATCGTGGAAAGCCGGTGGGCAATGACAAAGCTGGTTCTGCCCTCCATCAGCCGGTTCATGGCTTTCTGTATCTGCTGTTCTGTCCTGGTATCCACAGAACTGGTTGCCTCATCCAGGATCATGATCGTATTGTCCGCCAGGATCGCCCTCGCAATGGTGAGCAGCTGCTTCTGTCCCTGGGATACATTGCTGGCATCCTCATTCAGCTCCATCTGATATCCTCCCGGCAGCGTCTGAATGAACCGGTGCGCATGGGCAGCCTTAGCCGCAGCGATCACTTCTTCATCTGTCGCATCCAGCCTTCCGTAACGGATATTTTCCATAATGGTTCCCTTGAACAGCCAGGTATCCTGAAGCACCATTCCGAACAGTTTTCTGAGTTCTCCACGGTCAAACGCTTTTACATTGGCTCCATCCACCAGAATTTCCCCGCGGTTCACATCATAGAACCGCATCAAAAGTTTCACCATCGTGGTCTTCCCGGCCCCGGTGGGCCCTACGATGGCCACCGTCTGCCCGGGCTTCACGCTGCAGTTGAAATTATGGATGATAATTTTATCGGGGTTATAGCCAAACGCCACATTCCTGAATTCCACTGCGCCCTGAGGATTCTCCAGATGCACCGGATTGGCCGTCGTCTGTTCTTCTTCCTCCTCATTCAGGAACTCAAATACCCGTTCTGCAGCAGCTGCCGCAGACTGAAGCATGTTGAATACCTGTGCGAGCTGCGTAATGGGCTGGGTGAAGTTTCTCACATACTGGATAAATGCCTGAATGTCTCCAACCGTAATGGTGCCGCGCACTGCCAGGACACTTCCCAGAACCGCTACGGACACATATCCCAGATTTCCCACAAAGGTCATGACCGGCTGCATCAGGCCGGACAGGAACTGGGATTTCCACGCTGACTGAAACAGAATGTTGTTGGTCTGATGGAAGGTCTCTTCCACATCCTTTTCCTTATCATACGCTTTCACGATATTATGTCCGCTGTATACCTCTTCCACCTGGCCATTGATCTCTCCCAGATATTTCTGCTGTGCCACGAAGAAACGCTGGGATTTCTTCACCAGCAATCCAGTAAGCCCAGCCGATACAGGAAGGATCACAATCGCGATCAGCGTCATCAGCGGGCTGATGCTGAGCATCATGATCAGTACGCCTAGGATCGTCGTAATGGAGGTAATCAGCTGCGTGATGCTCTGATTCAGGCTCATTCCCAGGGTATCCACATCATTGGTGATACGGGAGAGGATCTCACCTACCGTCCTGCTTTCAAAATACTTCATGGGCATGCGCCCTATCTTTTCGCAGATTTCTTTTCTGAGCTGATATGCCAACTTCTGGGAAATCCCGGTCATAATCATGCCCTGCATGAAAGAGAACAGGGCGCTGAGCACATACAGGCCCAGCAGAAGCAGCAGAATTCTCCCAATTTTTTCAAAATCTATTCCGCCCGTTCCGGAGATTTTCTCCACCAGTCCGTTGAACAGTTCCGTCGTGGCCCTGCCGGAAATCTTCGGCCCGATGATGCCGAATACAGTGCTTCCCACTGCGAAGATCAACACCGCTACAAATGCCGGCCAATAACTTCCCATGTAAACGACCAGCTTCTTCAGCGTTCCTTTAAAATCCTTGGCCCTTTCACCGCCCATTCCATGGCCGCCTCTTCTCATCGGGGCTCTGTTGTTTTCGCTCATGCCGCGCCGCCTCCTTTCAGTTCTGATTCCGAAAGCTGAGAACGGGCAATCTCCTGATAAGCCTCGCAGCTTTCCAGAAGTTCTTCATGCGTTCCGATGCCCGCAATCCTTCCTTCATCCAGCACAATAATCTGATCCGCATGCAGGATTGTGCTGATCCTCTGCGCCACAATGACTACAACTGCCTCTGCAGTTTTCTCATACAGGGCCTTTCGGAGCACTACGTCCGTCTTATAATCCAGCGCGGAGAAACTGTCATCGAACAAATAGATCTTCGGGTCCTTTGCAATCGCACGGGCAATAGACAGCCTCTGTTTCTGTCCTCCCGATACATTGCTTCCTCCCTGGGCGATTGGGCTGTCGTATCCTTCCGGCTTAGCTTCGATGAATTCTGTAGCCTGGGCGATCTGTGCCGCTTCTTTCATTTTCTCATCCGTGATCCAATCCCCGCCGAACTTGATGTTGGAAGCGATGGTTCCGGAGAACAGGTTTCCTTTCTGCGGGACAAATCCGATCAGGGCACGCAGCCTGTTCTGAGAAATCTCCCGAATATCAATGCCGTCCACCGTAATACGTCCCTGCGTCACGTCATAGAAACGGGGGATCAGATGGATCAGCGTGGACTTGCCGCAGCCGGTGCTTCCAATGATCGCGGTCGTCTCTCCCGGCCTTGCCGTAAAACTGATATGCTCCAACGCATCCTCGCAGGCCCCTTCATATCTGAAAGAAACATCCTCAAAGCACAGTTCTCCCTTCGCCTGCTGCAGTTCTTCATCCCGCACCTTCGGCGCATCATGAATGGAGCATTCTGTATCCAGCACTTCCTGTATTCTGTCCGCAGCAACTCCCGCTCGCGGCAGCATCACAGAAATCATCGTAATCATCAGGAAAGCCATAACGATCTGCATGGTATAGGTGATGAACGCCATCATATCCCCTACCTGCATGGTTCCGGCATCGATTCCCTTTCCGCCGAACCAGATAATCATGACGGTAATGCCGTTCATAATCAGCGTCATCGCCGGCATCATAACCGTCATAACCCGGTTCGTAAACAGCTGGGTTTTCTTCAGGTTCTGGTTGGCCGTATCAAACCGTTCTTCTTCATACTTCTCCCTGTCAAAGGCACGGATAACAGAGATACCTGTCAGGATTTCCCTGGCCACAAGATTCAGACGGTCCACCAATGTCTGCATCTTCTTGAACTTCGGCAGCGCAACCATCATGAGCACCGCCACAACAACGGTGATCAAAAGAACTGCCACCAGGATGATCCAGCTAAGGCCTGTTCTGGTACCGGCGACTTTAATGATTCCTCCGATTCCGATGATCGGCGCATACAGAACCATCCGGAGCAGCATGACCTCCACCATCTGTACTTGCTGAATATCATTGGTGCTTCGGGTGATCAGAGAAGCGATGGAGAATTGGTTCAGTTCCTTATTGGAAAAGGAAATCACCTTGGAAAACACCTTTCCTCTCAAATCCATACCGATCTTGGCAGCCGTCCTGGAGGAAAGCAGCCCGGAGAGAACCGCCGTGCATACCATCAGAAGCGTAAGGCCGAGCATCTTGCCCCCCGTGGTGAGAAGGTACCGCATCTGAACCTGATCCAGATCCATTCCCAGCGCTTCATATTCCGCTTCCACGAACAGCACGGCTCTCTGGCTGATGATTGAATCGCTCATATCGCCCATGCTGGCCAAAGCCTGTTCCTTGATCCCTTCGATCATTTCATCCGTGATTTCCCCTGAGGCGATTGCAGCGCTAAACTGCTCCAGGGCAGCCTGACTTTCTCCGTCCTGTTCGGCCTCCTGTATCGTGCTGAGAATAACCATAGGCAGGCCGAACGCCTCATCCAGCCTTTCAATCGTCTCCGGATCCGACGTGTTGCGTTCATATACGCCTTCTGCCAACGTATACGCCTGCAATGCCTCTTCCCTTTCCTCATCGGACAGGAACAAGCTGATCTGGTTAAAGGTTTCCTCCCGCATCCTCTCCGGGACGGCATTCTCAATTCCCCCCTGCTGGATTCCTACATCCACGATATCCGAGGTATAGGAAGGCAGCGCCAGATCACAATATGCCTGGCCGATCAAAAGCAAAATAATGAGAAGAACCGATACTTTATGTTCTCCCAAGTGTTTAAATAGCTTCCACATGCCCTTTATATCTCTCCTTTCTGCCGAATCATTTCCTTCTCCATGATCTCCACCAGCTCCTTCCACAATGCAAGAAACTGCTCCATCTTTTCCTGTCCCATCGCCGATGTGACCCGGTTAAAGTACTCCACCGCTGTTTCCCATGCCTGATTACGGACTTTTTCTCCCTCATCTGTAAGACGCACAAGCGTTTTTCTCCTGTTATCCGGATTGGTAAAGCGGCTCACATACCCCTTCTCCTCAAGCGTGTTAAGCGCTCTGGAAAGGGCAGGCGGCGACATTCTGGCCTTTCCGGCCAACTGGGTCGCACTAATCCCTCCCGCTTCATCCGAACCATGATGGAGCATCTGAAGCACCATGAATTCACCTGGCGGTATATTCCCAAGCGGGATTCCCATATTCGCCCTTCCGAAGCGGAAAGCGGTATTAAACAGTTCCTTTCTGATTTCCTCCGCAGTCATTTCATCCGCCTTTTCCTGTCTCGTCCTGCAGCACATATTATTGCGCAGTCAATATTTAACATTGTTAATATAGTTCCAGGAAATAACTATAATATATCGACGGGCAGATTACAATTTCTTTTTTGCAAAAAGAATCTTAAGAATATAAAAAAAGAATAAACTTTGTTGCTGCTCACGGGGAGAGGAGATGACCATTGGCAGTAACGAAAACTTCTTCTCCGTATAAATAAAAAAGAACCGCTTCATCCGCTGCATCACGCGTCTCAAACGGTTCTTTCATCCTTTGTTATTCTTTATCATGCCGTCCTAAATCAATCCCAGATAGACGAATGCATTCCTCAAACCATCCTGAGCGATATCGCTGGTCACATAATCTGCCACCGTCTTCAGTCCATCAGTCGCATTGCCCATCGCAATGCCCGTCCCGGCCGTCTGAATCATCTCATTATCATTCAAGCTGTCTCCCACAGCTGCCGTCTCTTCCATTTCGATCCCCCACCATGCAGCAAGTTTCTGCACTCCGTAAGCCTTGGACAGGAAACGGGGGAGCACGTCCGCCCCACCCGTTTTCTCATTCATGAGGGGCGTCCGCAGGGATGGGAAATGTTCCTCCACCAGGCGCGCCGCTTCCACCGAATCGTCCATAAACAGCCCGTGCATCGGCACCCCGTACAGGCACCGCGCTTCTCCCAGATCTTCTGCGTGCAGGTTCGCTACTCCTCCCCACTTGGCGATCTGTTTTTCGCGGTTGGTCGTATACCACTTTCCCTGATACAGTCCGCCCAGGCAGAGCCCTTTTTCGTAAGCGAAGTCGATGACCTGACGCTGAATCTCGGCATCCATCCACGTCTCTTCCAGCACTTTTCCATCCGCCTCGATCAATGCTCCATTGGCATGGATGATGCCGTCCGGACGAATCTGTTCAATGAGAGGCGCGTTCCACTTATCCCGGAAAAATCTGCCGCTCGCCAGCACGATCCAGCATTTTCCCCGGACATCCTCCAGCGCTTTGACCGCACTCTCCGGAATTTTCTGCTGCCTGTGGTCATAAATCGTATTGTCATAATCCAGACATAACATCTTAATCATCGTATCGGCCTCCTTCCCTCAGACTATTCTTCCTCCTCTTCTTCCGGTTTCTCTTCGGGAAGCTTTCGGATCAGCGCTTCTTCAATTCTGCGATCCTCAATTTTCTCCACATGGATATCCAGGCCGTTCACCTGTACGTCAAACTGGCTTCCATCCGCAGGTATGGTATGCAGACAGCTGAAGATCATGCCGCCCACCGTATCATAATCCGCATCTTCTGGCAGGTTTATATCCAGTTCTTCCGCCAGGTCGTCTATGAACACGCCGCCGTTCACGCGCCAGAGATTCTCTTCCACCTTCTCCATTTCCGGCGCCTCTGCCGGATCAAATTCATCATAAATGTTGCCCACGATTTCTTCCAGCAGGTCTTCTATCGTGATGATACCCGCCGTCTGACCATACTCATCGATCACCACAGCAATATGTATCTTCTTCGTCTGCATATCCTGGAACAGATCGTCCGCATGGATGCTCTCAGGGACAAAATAAGCGCTTCTCAAAAGTTCCTTCAGGCTGCGGGGATGCTCCGCCCCTCTTTCCAGCAGAAAATCTCTGGCATTCAGGATACCCACAATGTCGTTGATGTCTTCGTCATAAACAGGGTAACGGGAAAGTCCCGTCTTGCGAATGGTCTGTATGATCTCCTCATCCGCCGCCTCCAGAGAAAACGCCTCCACATCCGCCGTCCTGGTCATGGCCTCCCTTACGGAAATATCATCGAACCGGAACACATTCTCGATCCATTCCTGCTCTTCCTGATCAATCGTGCCCTTCTGACCGCCCAGATCAATCATCATACGGATCTCTTCTTCCGTTACCGTCTCTTCCTCAGCTTCCACCTTCATATGAAGCAGCCTCAGAATGCCGTTTGTAGAGACCGACAGCAGCCAGATCACCGGGCGCATCACCGTCGCCACCGCGGACACCACGCCGCTCGCAATACAGGCCACCTGATACGACTTTTGCAGCGCGATCCGCTTGGGCACCAGTTCTCCAAATACCAGCTGGAAGTAGGACAGAATGAGGGTCGTTATCACCATGGCGATGGTATTCATCACTCCCTGCGGTATCATCGTAAGGCCCAGGCCATCATAAACCCAATTCACAATATATACAGAAAAGCTGTCCGCCGCAAACGCACTGCCCAAAAGTCCTGCCAGTGTGATGGCGATCTGGATCGTGGACAGGAAGGAAGAAGGCGCATCCACCAGCTTCAGAAGCTTCGCCGCCTTTTTGTCCCCTTCTTCTTCCAGCTTTCTCAGCTTCGTCGCATTCAGGGAAACCACCGCCATCTCCGTCGCGGCAAAAAACGCATTCAATGCAATCAGCACGACCTGCAACAATAGTTTACCAATAATTGAGTCCAATGAAATCTCTCTCCTTTTCTCTTTTTGTTCCGGTTTTTGAGCACAAAAAGGCATAGTTTGCTGTAGATCAATCCAAGCAAACCATGCCTCCCAAATCTCTATATATCATATCTCGATGGGTCGTTTCCCCGTCAGGGTCCGCGTCGCTCATGAAAATCCGGTTCCTTTCTGCATAGTAACAATCTGTGTATGAATATACACGATCTTAATTATACTGAAGGATGCTATGCTTGTCAAGCCATGGATTCTTGACAGGAAACAGCCCCAAATGCTATAGTGAAACCGTTCAGGCAGTACCAAATCCGATGATAATTGTGTCATTCTTCGCAGGAGGAGTCTCTCTATGTTCAGAAACAACCGAAACATGCTCTGTATTTTGGCCGGGTGCAATCTGCTTGTCCTTCTGATCGTTCTGGTCTGGGGCCTTACGCGCCCTTCCGTGAACTACACCTATTCGTCTTCAGATCTGTCCGTTCACCAGACTTCTCTGGACGGGGAGGAATCAAGCGCTTCCGGCAATTATCTGGACAATTCCATGGAGGGTACCGGAAAGTATATTGCTACGCCCCCTGTCTCCTTGACAAAAGGGATCTATCTGGTCACCGTCTCCTATCAAACCAATAATTCAGAGACAGACTATTGCAAAACCTGGGCGGAATCGGACAATACCAACTACCGCGCCCTCGTCTGCGACCATATTCCCCTCTACAGAAGCCTGTCCACGGTTCAGTATCACCTCTACCTCAACCAGAATTGTGACAATGTTTATATTAAAAATATCCTTTTGGATAATTCTCCCAATTATCTGACCATTCAACAGGTGCAGATCTCCTCTTCCAATCTGCTGTATACAGCCCAGCTCCTCTGCAAGGTCTTTTTGCTCCTGCTGTTAGCGGACTGCATCTTTCTGATCTGGGAGAAAAGAAAGATCCCCTTTCTGTCGGACAGAGAAAATCTCTTCGTCTTTGCCGGCCTTTCCTGCGCCGTGCTCGCAGCGTCTTATCCTCTGTTCTCAGATTATCTGATGGAGGGACATGACCTGCCCTTTCATCTCATGAGGATCGAAGGGCTCAAGAACGGCCTTCTGTCGCTCCAGCTTCCTGTCAGGATACAGCCGGGCTGGCTGGCAGATCACGGATATCCGGTTTCTATATATTATGGAGACCTTCTGCTCGTCCTTCCCGCCCTGCTGCGCATCATTGGCGTTCCGATCCAGGATGCATACCGCTTCTATGTCTTTTTCATTCAGATCGCAACCGCCTGGGTGGCATATTACTGCTTCTACAGAATGACTTCCCACAAATATGCCGGGCTGGCCGCCAGCGTGGTATATCTCCTTAACCCCTATCGTCTGTCCGATCTCTATATCCGGGGTTCTGTGGGAGAATATACCGCCATGCTCTTCCTCCCCCTGATCCTGTACGGGCTTTGGAAGATTTATACACAGGATACATCCAGCCCCTCTTACAAACGCAGCTGGATCCTTCCCGCGCTTGGCTTTTCCGGCATCATACAGACGCATGTGATTTCCTGCGAAATGGCCGGAATCTTCACTTTGCTGACATGCCTTCTTTTGTTCAGGCGCACCTTCCGGAAGCCCACCTTCCTGGCGCTTTTGAAAACTGCCGGTTTTACCCTGCTCTTAAACGCTTGGTTCCTGATCCCCTTCCTCTCCATGTCCGGGGAAAACATTAACGTGTTTGTCAGAGACTCTCAGGCCAGAATCCAGTCCCAGGGTGCGTTTGTGTTCCAGCTTTTCGCCACGCAGTACAGCGTTTCCGGTCTCTCTGCAGACGCATCCCAGGGGGCTGCCGGAGAGTTCCCTTTGAGCATCGGCCTGCCATTATCCTTTGCGCTGCTGCTCTTTATCTGCTTCTGTTTAAGGAAGCGGAAGGTTGCCTGCGGTTTGAGCGGAAAAATCGCGCTGCTCTTTACCGCGTTCGCTCTCTTTCTTTCGACGAACCTGTTTCCCTATGACCGCCTCTCCGATGCCTCCCCGCTTCTGGAGCGGATTTTTTCCAGCCTGCAGTTTCCCTGGCGTTTCCTGACCATAGCGGTGCTGTTTCTCGCCTGGATAACCGGCATGCTGGCCGCCCTTCTCCTGAAACGGGATGCGGCAGGCGGTAAAAAAGAAGGCTTTTGGCTTCTCTTTTCCCTCTGCGCCCTGGCCTGCATCCAGAGCATGGATTTGACCGGAACGATGATGAATGAACTGCCCAGTTACCGCATCTATGACAACGTACCCGAACTTTCCTCCGCCGTGGGGCGGGGAGAATATCTTCCTGTAGGGACGGAACCCTCCCAGCTCTTCGCCGTCCCCACCACCGATGGGAAAGTGGAGCTGCAGGGATTCTCACAGGCTTATAATCAGGTCGCCGTAACGGTCAGCAACCCAGATAATTCGTCCGGCTATGTGGACGTACCTTTGCTGTATTATTCCGGCTACACTGCCCGGGATGTGTCTGATGACACCTCTTTTCCCATCCAGGCAGGCGACAACAACCGCATCCGTATCATCGTGCCGGAAGGATATCAGGGAACCATACGGATAGCCTATCAGGAGCCCGTCATCTGGCGGATTGCTGAAGCCGTCAGCCTTGCATCCCTTCTGTTCCTTCTGATCTATGCCGGTATGAACCGCAAAAAGGGGTCTCGTTAAGCGGCCCCTTCTGTTTCCCGTGTCAGACTGCAGTTCTTCCACACGCCCTTTCTGTAAAAGCCGACGGAGAGAATTGCGGCCGCTACCCATCCGATCGGCCAGGAAAGCCAGATCCCGAGGGTGCCCATAAAAGATGCGAGCAGGAAGGCAAGAATCACGCGCAGCAGCAGATCCGTGAATGTAGCCGTCATAAACGCCTTCATCGCCCCGGCCCCGCGCAAGACCCCATCCGCCATGAGTTTAACAGCAATGACAAAATAAAAGGGGGATACGATCTTCAGAAACAGAACGCCCGTCTCCATCGCCACCGTGCTGTCTTCATTCATGAACAGGGACAGCATCGTGCGGCCTGCTAAAAAGAACGCGACAAAGAACAGGGCCGCAAAAAACAACGCCAGCTTCACCGAAGCTTTGAGCCCTTCCCGCACCCGTTCCAAAAGGCCGGCGCCCAGATTCTGCGCCGTGAAGCTGCTGGTTCCGTTGCCCAGAGTTGTGATGCTGGTAATACAGAAAGTATTCAGCTTCACAGCCGCCGAATATCCGGCGATCACAGAGGAACCATATGAATTGATCAGGCCCTGGATAAAAATATTTCCGACAGAAATAAAACTCTGCTGCAGGATGCTGGGCACCGCGATCCTTCCCACCCGAAAGAGCATATCGCGCGAAAAAATCTCCGGCCGTTTGTCGGTCCGAACGGCTTTCATCCGTCTGCCGAGCGCCAGCAGAGCCAAAATGCAGGCGATCCCCTGTGCGATAAATGTGGCCCAGGCCACACCGGCCACTCCCCATCCGAAGACAGCCACAAAGATCAGATCCAATACGATATTTCCCAGGGAAGAGCCAATCAGAAAATACAGCGGCGTCCTGGAATCCCCCAGCGAATTAAAGATGCCGGTGGCCACGTTATACAGGAACAGAAACAGGAAGCCCCCGATATAGATTCTCAGATACAGCGCCCCATCTCCAAAAATATTCTCCGGCGTATTGATCAGCGTCATCATCCCTCGGCTTCCCAGAAGACCGGCTGCTGTGAGCACGGCCGCCAGCACAACGGAAGACAAAAGCGTGGTAGAAACGGCAGTTTTCATCTCGCCGAATCGTTTCGCGCCAAAATATTGAGAGATCACCACGCTGCACCCAATGTTGCTTCCCACCGCAATGGCCATGAAAATCATGGTAATCGGATAAGAAGCCCCCACTGCTGCCAGCGCATCTTCTCCCGCGAATTTCCCCGCAATCACGCTGTCCGCCATATTATACAACTGCTGAAAAATCACGCTCACAAACATCGGTATCGAAAATTTCCACAGAACGCTTTGTGCATTTCCCTGTGTCAGGTCCTGATTCATATGAAATTCTCCTCTTCTCTTTCGTTCAAGCCGGAACGTATTATACCACTTTTCCGTCCAAAATCCAAAGCGTTCCTTCTCGATTTCCCACGCGCATCTTTTCCCTGCGGCGAAAGCCGAGTTTGGAAAGGACAGCTTCCGAAGGGCTGTTTCCCTGTATGGTTACAGCCTGTATTGTGCCAAATCCAAGCCTGTGAAATCCATAATCCAGAATCGCCCGGCAGGCCTCCAGACAATACCCCTTCCTCTGTTCCTCTTTCTTAACGGCAAAGCCCAATTCCGGTTGGCCCGCTCCATCCCTCCAGAAAAACCCTGCCCGTCCTATGCACATCCCCGTCTCCTTCTTCTCCAGCATCCACACCCCAAATCCATAGAGCCGGTAAGCAGTCTGAATATAGGCGCACAGCTTCTTCCGTTCCTTTTCCCGATCCGGATCCGGCCCTTCCATATACGCGGTCATATCTGGATGGGCATAGATCTGATAGAGGCTGTCCAGATCCGCTTCCGCAGCTTCCCGCACGCACAGGCGGGCGGTCTCCAGAATCCTGCAGGGAAGTCCCAGGTGGCGACAGAGGATCTCTTCCAGGCTCGCTCCGTCCAGCCCCTCCAGCGATTCCACCGCATAGGGCAGGCCTTCCATCGGCAGCTTCCTGCTTTCCTCCGTCAGATACAGCACCAGGCAGCACTTCTCCCCCAGCCTGGCACGCATCCGTTCCGGCTGGTCTGTAATACAGACTGCCGCATCTTCTCCTCCTCCGATCTTTTCCCCTCCGCTCTCTTTCCCTCTGATCTCCTCGGTTTCTATCCCTTCTTTCGTCAGCCGCACCTTCAGTTCTTCTTCCTCCCGGCGCATATTTTCATCCAGCTTTTTTATAGCGAGTATCACTTTCTTCAGCATTTTTCTCAACTTCCCTTTACGAAATCTCCCTTTTCGGCTACAATTGAAAACAGCCGTATCGTGCGTTCCTGATATGATGGCACAGCCGGCCAGATCCGGACAGAGCCCTCTGAACCGCTGTGATACGGCCATTGTATCGTATATTTTGAAAGAAAGGAAGTTGATTTTATGGCATCCAATCCTATCGTAACCATCACAATGGAAAACGGAGATGTGATCAAAGCGGAACTTTATCCCGAAATCGCTCCTATTTCCGTGAACAATTTTATCAGCCTGATTCAGAAGCATTTCTATGACGGGCTCATCTTTCACAGAGTCATCAACGGCTTCATGATCCAGGGCGGCGATCCGGAAGGCACCGGGATGGGAGGTCCCGGCTACAGCATTAAGGGCGAGTTCGCGCAGAACGGCGTGAAGAATGACCTGAAGCATACAGAAGGCGTTCTTTCCATGGCCCGTTCCATGATGCCCAATTCCGCCGGAAGCCAGTTCTTCATCATGCATAAGGCTGCCCCTCATCTGGATGGTGCTTACGCTGCCTTCGGGAAGGTCACAGAAGGAATGGAGAACGTGAATAAGATCGCGGAGACAAGAACCGACTATTCCGACCGTCCGCTGGAGGATCAGCGCATCAAAACCATGACGGTGGAAACCTTCGGCGTGGACTATCCGGAACCCGAAAAGCTGTGAAACCGCGTTCATATATTGTTCATATTTCTTTTAAAGAAATTTCATTCGGCCAACAATCTTTAGACACTTCTCATGGTTATACTTAGATCATAAGTTGAAGCGATCAAAGATCGATGGTTTTAAAATTTTCTTTTGCGTATCACCTAATTATTATAAATAGCTTTTTCATAATAAATGCCAGGTAAGCTGCTTACCTGGCATCCTCCCTTTTATGGGGTAATCTGCGGCGCGCCTTCTTTCGGACGCGCCTTTCCTTGGTCTATTTTTCTGATATCTTCCAGCCGTATCCTTCACAAATTCAGGAGTTCCAGAGCCAGGGACACGCTGCCCACATGATAGCCGCTGCAAGCATAGATCCCTTGTCCCAATTCGTCTGCCGCCACAAGAAGGGGGAGTTTGTCCGGATCCACATACATCCTTCTGGCCACCGGTTCCGCGTTCTCCAGGTTCTCATCTTCCAGAAGCTGTGCCCCAGGAATCTCTTTCAGCAGCTTTGCAAGCAGCGGGCCAGCAGGTGTTCCGGCCAACCCTGCGATCAGAAGCAGACGGCAGCCGCTGCGCTCCAAACGCTCTTTTTCTGCCAGCAGTTCGCCGAGCACATGCTCCGTAGGTTCTTCCCCCTCTTTCAGAAAGATCAGCAGGCTGACAGAGCCAAAGAGGAAGTTGGAGATACAACTTTCTTTCCCCGTTTGATCCTTCACTCCAAAATCCGGCAGCGGGTTTTTCATCCGCATATCCGTAAGCTTCCCCTGCTGCCGGTACAGTTTCACCCGCTTCGCCTCTCCTGCCTTCAGTTCAAAGCAGACGGCAGCCGCATATTGATTTCCGTTCGGCATACGCGCCACCGTGATCAACCGGTAAATTCCCGGCCACAGCGTCAGGCGAATCCTGCCTTCCAGCGGACGGAGCCCTTCATAATTCTGCGTCTCAAACTCCGCCCCGCAAAGCTTTCCGATCGTCCAGTTCTGCCCATATTTCCAGTCCTTCATATTTTCTGCATCCAGAAGCAGGCACGCCTTCTCTTCTGCTGCACCCAATCCGCTTTTCCCGTCCGCATCCTTCCAGCATTCCCACTCCAGATACTCAGGCCGCCCTGTAACGGGATTCAGCCGGGCAGGAATCCCCAACGTCCGGCAGGCGGCCACAAAGAGAACGCGTTTTCCCCGCTCATCCGCCCAGCCGCCCCGCAGCGCCGCCGGGGGAGAGATGAGCAGTGTGTCATAATCCTGCGCCGCATCAAAGTCCAGACATCCTTCCAGATGCTCCCACAGCTCCTCCGGCCTTTCTCTGAAGCGTCGTTTCTGTTCCTGCGTAAAATAAGCCTCTATCCGTTCCCGATAAGAAGTCAGTTCTTCCGTCAGGACGCGGGGATTCAGGCAGTATGCGGCAAATATTTCTTCTGAAACCTTTCCCCACACCGCTTTTTTCTCCGCCCTCCGGCCAAGGCGGATTCTTTCCCGAATGGCCATGGCATGCTCCAGGTGAAGCCGGAGGACGGCAGGATCCAGATCCAGCGCATCCTTATCGCTCAGCTCATGCAGAAGCATTCTTCTTTCCTCGCTCCATCCCGGCTCTTCCAAAAAGAAGGCCACCTTTCCCACATTTCCTTTCGCGAGGGAGAGGATCGATTCTTCGCCCGGGTGCTTCGCGGCCACCCGCTCCGCTTCTTTTCGGTATCCTGCAAGTTTCCTTTCCCGAAGGGATACCGCCTTGTCCAGCAAAGGACGAAGCCCGCGCTTTTCTTCTTCTGTGGGGGCCGGCCAGCCCATGGGCGTATCCTTTGGAGCTATCATCTCCCATTCCTGCCATCCATGGGTAAGAACCGTTCCTTCCTGCTCCAGCCTGATCACCGCTTCCCCTTCTTCCCCGTGCACCAGCCTGACGCCGGATTTTCCATCCCGTTCTGCACTCACCAGCACATCTCCCTTTCCCAGCCAGATGTGTGCTTCTCCGTCTTTACCGCTCTTTATACCAAGCACCCTGCTCCATTCCGCCATATTCAGAAGGTAAAGGCTCACTTCCGCTCCCGCAGCCGCCTCCTTGTTCTCCCCTTCCACCCGGATCCGCAGCTTCCGCACGGGAGCATAACGGGCCGTCACATTCAGGAAGCAAACGCAGCCATCCCTTCCTGCGATCTCTCCTTCCAGACCATAATCTGAAAACGTCCTCGCATAGATCAGGGGAGCTCTGGAGGCCGCATGGATAAACCAGCCCCGATCCAGGATCGCTTCCGGTTCACAGGCTCCCAGGAAATGCCAGTTTCCATCGATCCATACCTCCACCCAAGCATGGTTGTCATCACAGTGAGCCCAGCGCGGCACATAGACCTGCCTGGCCGGGATGCCAAGGCTTCTCAGCACAGACACCAGGAAAACAGACTCCTCCCCGCAGCGCCCGCTTCCGGAACGCCAGACCGACAAGGCGGATTGGGTCCTCTCGTCGCTCGCCTCGTAGGAAGCGCAGGAAGCGCACCAAAGATTCGCTTCCAAAACCGCGTCTTTCATCCCTTTTTTCTTCACCAGCGGGCTGACCTGCTCCCAGAAAAACTCCCTGCAGTCCTCAATCCGTTCGGAATTGACCCGGTAATAAGCCACATCATGCAGGAAGATCTCTTCCGGCAGCGCAGCGCACCAGGCCGTCTCTTCCCGCAGGAAACACGCATGGGCTGCGAACCGCTGAAACAAAGAAAAATCATAGGTAAAAGCATCCGATAAAGGCATGGTGGCATAGTAGAACATCAGGAGTTCTCTTTCAGGCGCTTCGCATTCCTTCAGCCTCTCCTGCACCCTCCTTCCCGTCTCCTTCAGATACGCAAGCCTTTCCTGGAACCGGGCCTGGGCATATTCCATTGCTTTCTGCGACAGCTTCATTTGTTTTCTCTCCCTTGCTGCATTCTCATCTTTCTTCCATATTCTATCATTTTATAGAAATCCGCCGGTTTTTCAAGCCTCTCCTTTTCCTGTTTTTCCATGTTCCGGCCATAGACGGCAGAAAGCTGCGTAACAGTTCAGACACCTCCTTCGGCCAAAGCCAGGCACGCACGCTCTTTGGGCCCTGCCCGGATGCCGTATGTTCTTTGCCGGGGCTGTCTGAAAACGTCGGCACTTACGGGCCGTCCTTTTGCCCGTTATGTACCGTTACGTTTGAAGCCGAGCGAGAGCGTGCCCCAGCAAAGAACATACGGCATCCGGGCAGGACCCAAAAAGCGTGCGTGCCTGGCTTTGGCCGAAGGGGGTGTCTGAATTGTAACAAAGCTGCCGCTTATAACCGGAATATTTCAAAACTTTCTATACCTTCTTTCCGTCCGCTATGATAAAATAATTTCTATGAAAAAGAAAATTTTTGCCTTCATCAACGAACGAAATAGCAGCGGAAGCCTGATCTCAAGATTCACGCGCAGTTTTTTTCTTACCATTATTCTTCCGACCCTGATCCTGTGGGGCATTTATCTGATTGTTTTATACAGCTATCTTGTGAAAAACACACTGTCCATCCAGCAGAATTATCTGGAGAGTTCCCTTTCTGCCCTGAATCTTTCCATTTCCAACACGGATCAGTTTTTCTCCGCCGTGGAAAGCATCCCGGAAATCACCTATTATCTGGATGTATATTCCTCCAAGAGCGACATGTTGTATTCATTAATGAAGACTATCCGCAGCCAATGCTCCAATCTCCGCACGGAAAACGCTTCCGTCCAGTCCTTCCGCATATACAGCGATAAGCCTTCCCTGCTCTATGTGGACCCTTTCCATCCGTTTTCCTCCATCCCGCTGGCAGAAGATGCGCAGCAGCAGCTTCGTCAGTCCGTTCCCAGGGACGTTCTGTGGTATACCGTTTCTGATTCCACGCAGACAGTTCCCAGGCTGCTTGCCTATAAGAAATTGTCTCCCTACACCTATGACCATGTGATCGGATATATGGAGGTTACGCTTTCCCCGCAGATTCTCACAGACTATTTTTCCCAGTTTGAGAACGGCACGCCTTTCCCGGACAGCAGGTTTGCCGTCTATCAGGACGGACGTCTTTTATACAGTTCCCATGATGCTTCTTTGCTGCCAGACGGAGAGGAGTTTTCCTCCGCTTCCCAAAACGGTTTTACCGTCGACTTTTTCAGTGGGGAATATGTGAATCTCGTCTTTCTTCCCGAAGTCAATCTCCAGTTTGTCCTGACCGGGAAACTGCTGGATCTGTTCGGTCAGTCTGATAACTTTTTGATGCCCATGATTGTATTCATCATCTGCCTGCTGTTTTTCCTGCTGCTCCGCTTCTTTACCAGCATTACGGATCTTTCCAGGCAGCTTATGGATTTTTCAACTTATATCCAGAACTCCGATCCGGACAATTTAAGCTTTTATTCCCTCGACAGCCGCCGTTACAAACACAGCTACAGCGAAATCGACCATCTGGTCAGCTCCTACAATCACCTGTTCCGCGACAATTACACATTAATGTCCAAGGTTGAAAAAATGGAGCTGCTGAATCAGGACGCCATGTACCAGGCCCTTCAGTCGCAGATCCATCCCCATTTCATATACGGCACCCTGGAAAATATCCGTATGCTCGCCCTGCAGAACCAGGATAAAATGGTGGCAGACATGGTTTTCTCCCTTTCCGCCCTGATCCGCGAATCCGTCTCCATCTCCTCCAAGTCGAATACGCTGAAGGATGAGCTGGATATCGCTGGCCACTATCTCAAAATCCAGAAATACCGGTTTGGCAGCCGGCTGGAGTATTCTTTTGACATAGAGGACGGGCTTCTTTCCATAAAGCTGCCCTCCTTTATTCTGCAGCCCATTCTGGAAAATTCCATTCTTTATGGCGCTGCAGAAATGTTTGAGCCCTGTACGCTGACGGTTTCCGCCCGCTCTGACCCGGAACGAATCTTCCTTACCCTATCCAACAGCGGCCGGACCATCGCTCCGGAAAGGCTCGCCGAGGTCAACGCGCTGTTGGAAGGTTCCTGCAGATTATCCGACTTCAGAAGCTCACGGAATGGCTGCGCCCTGTATAATATCCGGGAACGCCTTCACATCTTCTTCCATGGAAAGGCTTCTATGTCCATGGCTCTGACGGAGGATTCCACGCAAACACTGATTACAATTGAAAGGAGCGCTTTGCATGTTTCAGATCCTGATCGTAGACGATGAACACATCCTTCTGAATGGATGCAGCTTTATGATTCAAAATACCCTTGATCTGCCGTTTTCTGTCTCCATCAAGACCGCGCTCAATGTCCCGGAAGCGATCTCCATCTTGGAAGAAGAGACCCCGGATCTCATTCTGACAGACATTCGTATGCCTGTTATGGATGGATTTTCCCTCATCCGGTATATTCGCGAAAAAAATATCCCCTCCGTTATCGTTATCCTGACCAGCCATGCCGACTTTGAATACGCCCGGACCGCGCTTCGGTATAATGTGACGGATTTCCTTTTAAAGCCGATCGATGAAAACGCCCTGAGAGATATTCTGATGAAGGTCTATGAGATGCAGATCCAAAAGCAGCAGGAAGAAAACCGTGCATCTTATCTGAAGCTGCTCCAAATGCTGCTGTACGAAGTCTCCGCCTCTGATCTGCTGCTTTCGGGCGATATCCTGGATTCCCTTTTTCCCCATACCTATTTTACCGTCCTGGTCGTGGAACCGGAAGTGCTTCCCGAACGGACCGAGAACTGTGAAGCCCTGCTTCTGCAGTATTATCCGCTCTGTCATTGTTATTCCCTAAAGGAACGCGGCCAGCTCGTTTTCATCTGCAATCATGACGCCTTTTCCGTAAAGCCGTCCAATCTCCCCGAAAAGTTCTATCAGGCGATCGGCTCTCCGCTCCTGCTGGGAGCAAGCATCAGCTCCAATTCCATACACAACCTGCACTCCCTTTACGCCAACGCCTGTCAGCGGATTTTCTATCAGAAAATGTTCGGAAACAATACGGATCTCACCGCTACCGCCTGTTTCTCCTATCAGGACTGCATCCACATTTTCTTTGAAACGGAGGGGGAAAAGCAGAAGGAAGAACTCCTTCATTATATCCGCCGCCTACAGTTGGTAGACCGGCCGTCCGGCGCTTATCTTTCCCAGGTTTATACGAATTTTTTCCTGAATGTTTCTCTTTATCTGGAAAATATGGGGACTTCTAAACAGGATTCCGCCCTGAATCCTCCTTCTCTTCCTTCCCGGATTTCCAATTTTGAGGAACTGGCCGGTTACATGCAGGATTGCATCCATCAGATCAAGGAGCAGTTAAAAGAGTCCTTCCCCGAAAAAGGCGGCGATCTGCTCGCCAGACAGCTTCTGGCTTTCATCAAAAATCATTATCAGGAAGATATCTCCCTGGACGATCTGGCGGAAGCGGTGGGGTTCCATCCAAACTATATCTGTACCTTTTTCAAGAAAACCATCGGTCAGTCCTATCTTTCCTGCCTCCATCAGGAACGGATAGCGGTCGCCAAGGAGCTCCTTTCCAGGACCTCTCAAACCGTAGAAGAGATTTCGCATCATGTGGGCTACAACAGTTCCACACAGTTCGCCCGGATCTTCAGGAAGTATGAGGGCGTCTCCCCTTCCGATTACAGGAACCAATAAAAAGGCCGGCGGGAAAGCCAAACGCTTTCCCGCCGGACAGAGACTTTTTTTCCTTCTTCTTAGAATCCAAACTGTTCTTTTACTTCCGCGACTCTTTCCGTCACATATTGATTCAGTTCTTCCGCTCCGATCTGATTGAGCAGGTTCAGATAATCGTTATATGCCTTTTCAAACTCTTCGTCCGATTCAGCCGTATAGATCTTCACCAGCTCTGCATCCCTTGCTTCCGTGATTTTCGCTCTGATCACGCCCATATCGGAGGTGGAGGTAGGCAGGGCGATGGTAAGTTCCGGATAATTCACGATTTTGTCCGTGTTCTTGGAAAAATCAGCCACAATCTCAGGATCCACGCCGGAATAATAGGTATATGCCTCATCCAGCTCCGTGGTGCACAGATTGAAGGTATTGTTATAAGTGCTGTTCATCTTATCCGCATCTGTATTCGTTGTCTTCCATTCCTCTGAGAACTGCGGAACTCCGTTTTCATCCAGTTCATAATCAATTCCTTCCCGTCCCCAGAGAGCCAGCCTTCTTCCTTCTTCGCTGCTCATGTAAGCGATCATCTTAATCGCAGCCTCAGGGTCCTTGCAGTTCTTGGAAATGAATACGCCCGCCCAGCCTGCGTTGGCTCTGACAATCTGCTTCGCGTCATCCGGAATCGGAAGCACTGCCCATTCCGCTCCTTCTACACTTTCCTGCGTGGAAGTGTTCAGCTGCGCCAGCTGGTTCGGCCTGGCGTTCCATTCGTAAATAAAACATTTGCCGCCGATCGCCTGCTGCTTCGCATCATCCTCATTGGTGATGGCAAGGTTCTCTTCCACAATAAGCCCGTCTCTGTACATCTGATTGACATACTTCAGATAATCATAATAATCGTCCGTCATATCCCTCAGGATCACTTCTCCATCGTCAGTATACAAAAACTCATTGCCGCCGCCGAACCAATCCCGGAACGCGCCCAGTCTCCAGGAAGGATTGCCCGCGTTGACCGGAATCATATCCGGATATTTTTCTTTCACCATCCTGCATACTTCGGCGATCTCATCCAGCGTGCTCATGGAAGGCTCGCCCAGTTCTTCCCAGATGTCCTTTCTGAAATACAGACAGGAGATGTTCTGAACCACGCCTTCCGCCTCTTCCCATTCCTCGTTTGTGCTGTAGTTGTCCAGAATGGTATAATAGTGTTCGTCATCCGCGTTCGCGTTATGGCTCCTTGCGATATTGATGCGGTCTTCCGTAGGCTGCCAGTCGATCCCGTACTGCTCGATCAGCTCGTCGTAGCTGTAGCAGAGGTTGCCATCGCACAGCCTGTCAATTTCCTTATCCGTAAAAATCACGTCCGGCAGATCTCCGGAAGCGATCATCAGCCCCAGCTGGCTGTCGTCCGCAGAGCGCGTCACATTGAAGTTCACGCCCCCGTTCTTCGTCAGTTCTTCTGGAATGATTCCCGTCCAGCTCTCCACCGGCCACCAGGTGAAATCCAGATACAGATCCAGCGTCACCGCATCCGCGGACGCGGTCTGTTCCCCGTCCGCCGCTTCCGTTCCAGCCGCCGCTTCCGCCTGGCTTTCTTCCTGGGCAGGTTCCACAGCTCCTTCCGTCGAATCCGTCATCTCGCAGCCCACAAGCAGGGACGCCATACAGGCTGCGGACAACAATAGTGACAACACTTTTCTTTTCATCCTCTCTTCTCCTCTCTTTTCTTTTATTTATTCCTTTACCGCACCTACCATCATTCCCGTCACAAAATATTTCTGAAGGAACGGATAGATGAAGATAATCGGGGCTACTGAAATCACCATGGCCGCCATCTGTATGGACAGGCTCGTCGTGCCTGTCCTTATCTGGGCCGCCGCGTTCGGATTATTGGTTCCTGTCTGAAACTGATTCACAATTTCCATGACCAGATAAGGCAGCGTGCGCAGGGTCTTGGTTTTCACAAAGAAAGTGGAATCATACCAGTTGTTCCAATGCCCCACTCCCACGAACAGGGCCATTGTCGCCATAAACGGCTTGGAGATCGGCATAATGATGCTTCTGAAAATCTTAAATTCGCTCGCTCCGTCTATCTTAGCCGATTCCCGGAGCGATTCCGGAATCCCTTCAAAAAAGGTTCTTCCGATCGTGATATAGAACAAATTCAGCATTCCTGGGATGATGTACACCCAGAAGGTATCGATCAGATGCAGCGACTTCAATACCATATAATAAGGGATGATCCCTCCGGAAAAATACATGCAGATAATGATGAACGTCATATACCATTTTCTTCCGATCAGTTCCTTAAAGGAGATCCCATAAGCCACCAGCGTGGTAAAGAATACGCCCAGAACGGTTCCAAGAACCGTCCTTGCCGCCGTAATGCCCAGCGCCCTGACCCATTTCCAGTCGGTAAAAAACTTGCTGTAATTACTCAGAGTAAATTTCCTCGGGAGCCAGTAGATCCCTCCCATGCTGGCGTCTACGCCTTCGTTGAAGGAAAGGATAAACACATAGTAAAACGGATATACCGTAGCGAACAAAATGATGAGCGCCAGCACATAGATCACGAAATCCATGATCCGGTCTTCCGCGCTTTTCCTCTTCCTTTTCTTTCCCGTCCTAATCATTCCCATTCTCTTTCACACCGTCTTTCTTTCCGACATTTTCCGCGTTTCCATCAGAACAGACCTGAGCCTGCCAGCTTCTTGGATACAAAGTTGCTCGCAAAGATCAGGATCAGCGAGATCATTGACTGTACCAGCCCAACCGCTGTGGCGTAAGAATATCTGCCCTGCGCCAGGCCTACGTCAAACACATAGGTCTGTATGATTTCAGACGTATCCGCGTTCACGTTATTGCCCAGCAGGTAGCACTGTTCAAAATTGGAACCGCTCAGGCCGCCCCCGAACAGGTTTCCCATCGTCATGATCAGAACCACGACGATCGTACCCTTGATGCAGGGAAGCGTGATATATCGGATCCTCTGCAGCCTGGTCGCTCCGTCGATCTGCGCCGCCTCATAATAGTCCTGGCTGATTCCCACAATCGCGGCCAGGAAGATGATGGCCCACCATCCCATTTCCTTCCACACATCCAGGAAGACGGCCACTCCCCAGAACAGGCCCGCATCCGTCAGGAATTTGATGGGTTCCGAAAGATGCAGCATCTCCAAAACCGTATTGATGATTCCTGACTGAGATAAGAACTGATAGGAAATACTGGAGATGATGACCCAGGAAATAAAATGCGGCAGATAACTGCATGTCTGAAGAAGCTTCTTGAATTTCACATTCCGTATCTCGTTGACCATCAGAGCGAACAGAATGGGAAGCGGAAAAGTAAAAATAAGCTTCAGAATGCTCAAAGCTACCGTATTGCGCACAAGCCTTCCAAACTTGTACTCCGTCACAAATTCCTTAAAATATTTCAGCCCCACCCATTCGCTGGTAAAAATGCCCTTGATCCCGCTGCTGATAGAATAGTCCTTGAAGCCCATCAAAAGGCCGAACATCGGAACCAGATTAAAAACAACCAAATACAGCATTCCTGCCAGAACAAATACCTGCAGCGCGCCCTGTTTTTTAAAGCGCTTCCACAATGTTTTCCTTCCGATCACGGCGTTTCTCCCTCCCTTTCTTTTCTGCTCCGTTTTCTTTCCTCCCTAACATACCATCCCTTTCCGGCCGCTACAATCAACAATTTCTAGCCCGATCTACAAATATTCATCCGTGCCGTTTCCATTCTCTGTTTCCTATGCAACTGCCGCCGGGAAGCGTCCGCCTTTTGTGCAAACGCACATCAAAAAGGCGGTCCGCTTCGCGAACCGCCCGTATCCATAAGTCCCCTCCTTCTTATCCGGCGTTTTCCCTTCATCCTGCCGCAGACATGCCCTCTAGTCCAGCCCGTCCGCCAGCCCGTAAATATCCTCTTCCTCCGCTTTCACTCCATCCCATTGGATCGGCTCGGCAAAGTCAAGCCGGACAATGGTATCATAAGCGTCTCTGTCTGCGATAGGCACCTCGATCTGGAGCTTTCCGTCTCTTCTTGAGACGGAAACGTTCGTGCAGTTTAAGCCGCTGAACGCTTCCAGCTTTCCCATTTCCGGAATCTCTATTCTATCCTTCTCCCATTCGATGATATGTACATAAACCGTCTTTTCACGGTACACGCTGCCTCCCCAGGCGCCTGGCTGCACCGGGCCGCCCCTGGTTCCGTAAATGCTTTCCCCATACCGCTTCAGCCAGTCCCCAAGCTGCTTCAGCCGTTCCACCTGTTCCGGCTCCATGTTCCCCTCGCCGGTAGGACCCACATTCAGCAGGTAGTTTCCGTCTCTTACGACGATGGACACCAGATTGCGTATCAGCCGCTCCAGCGGCAGCACGGGCCTGCCCGGAATATATCCCCAGGAATCAGCCAGGCAGTCGTTGCTATCCCAGGGCTTATCCGTGCGGATCCCTCCGATCCGCCGCTCCCGCACATGAAAGTCTCCTTCCCAGCCTCCCCGGTTGTTGATCATGATTCCCGGCTGCAGCCTGCGTATCATGTTTACCAGCTTCTCTGACTCCCAAAAATAGTTCACCTGCAGGTACTTGCTCTTCGTCCAGTTCGGATCTCTCATCCATCCGTCCGCGCCGAAGCCGATCCCGCCGTGCGCCAGCCACTCTCCGTCAAACCAAAGCAAATCGATCTTCCCGTAATTGGTCATCAGCTCTTCCAGCTGCTCCCAGCACTGCCTTTTCATCTCCTGCGCGCTTTCCCAGTACATCTGCGGGAAAAAGTAGCCGGGATAACGCCAGTCCATCGGCGAATAATAAAATCCCACCTTCAGCCCTTCTTCTCTGCAGGCCTGCGCATATTCCTTCACAAAATCCCGTTTTGCCGCGCTGTTAACGCTGTTGTATCCGCTCGCCTTGCTGTGAAACAGGCTGAATCCGTCGTGATGCCGCGTGGTGAGCACCATATATTTCATGCCCGCTTCCTTAGCCGTCCTGGCCCATTTCCTTGCGTCAAATTCCTTCGCGGAAAAATCCTCCGCCAGCGCCGCATATTGTTTCACATCAAGCTGTTCGTTAAAAAGGACCCATTCCCCCTTCCCAAGCATGGAATACAATCCCCAATGGATAAACATTCCAAACTTGGCGTCCCGGAACCACTGCATGTCTTTTTCATCCAGCCGCTCCGCTTTTTCAGGCACATAGTCCCTTCTCGCGCTATCCAGCGTTCTCATCTCTTCAATCGTCTTCATATCCATCCTCAAGAAAGGCGGTACACCCGCACGCCATATTTCTCCACATCCTGTACGCCGTTTTCCATCCTGCCCGCCGTCAGTTCTTCCGCAGGCTGCTTCAGTTCGATCTGCACGCCCTCATGCGCATAGTTGAGCACGAACAGATAACGTTTTCCCTCCTTTTGACGGACGGCAATCTCACAGCATTCCGGCGCCTTGATCCAGGCCGCATAAGGCTCCGATACGCCCAGCCTTTCCAGAAACAGTTTTGCCGTATCCAGCGCAAAAGCGCCGCCGAAATAATAGGCTTCTCCTTTGCCGAACCGGTTCCGGATCAGGGCGGGTTCTCCCTCATAATAGCTGGAAGCATAGACGGCCAATACTTCAGCCCCTTCTCCTGCAGGGGCGAGGATATCGTTAAATACAGCTGCCTCCACCTTCGTTCCGTCCCAGCTCGCAAACACTTTCCCTTCATCCGGCGCCACAAAGCTGTACTCGGGAATATCCGTCCCGCACAGGCCTGAAGCCAATCCGGGCAGCGGAGCCATCACGCACTTTCCGGTCTCATCTTTATAGCCGGTTCTGCAGCCCATCACCAGCTTTCCGCCGGATGCCACATAATCCTCCAGCAATTTTACCCGTTCCTCGGTCAGAATCACCGCATGAGGATAGAAAAGCACTTCATAACGCTTCAGTTCTTCCAAAGAAGTGCCCTTGCGCAGATAAACAAAATCTACCGGCGTATGGGTAAGCTGCGCCGCTGCAAACAGATTTTTCTGACTTTCCTTATCCACGCGCTCATGCCATCTATCCAGCCTTGCATCCCAAAGATTATCATAATCCTTCAGGATCCCTACTTTTGCCTCATAAGCCGCTCCTGCAATTTCCTGCATGTGCGTTAAATTACGGGAAATCTCGCGCACTTCCCGGATTCTCCTGTTCTCCCTGCTGGAATAATCCAGGATCCCATGCCAGTAAATCTCCGTCCCCATCGTACAGGTACGCCATCTGAAATAGCTGACATAGTCCGCCCCATGGGCGATAGACTGCATCGTCCACAGCGTCATCTGCCCCGGCCTGGGAGTGGGCGCTTCCATCGTGGTATTCCAGCCGTTCGCGCCGGACTGCTGTTCCATAATCCCGAACAGCGGAGAAACCGCTCTGGTTTCCGTCAGATTCCTGCTCCACTTCCGATCCTTCAGCAGATCTTTCCCATCATAGCTGTCCAGACAGTATGCAAAATTTGGATAAGAATCATAGGTGATAAAATCCAGACTTTCCTCCCGCATCCTGTGATTATCCAGGTTGGAGAAAAGGCCGTTCGTGGTGATGAAGTCCCCTTCCTTCATATACCTGCGGATAATATCCGCCTGTTCCTTGGCAAAGCGGCAGGCGCTCTCCGATACAAAACGGATATAATCCAGAACCCGGTGGGGGTTGGTCGCGTTGCTGGGCGTCGGTCTGGGCACGTCCACCTCGCTCCAGGCCGTATAGGTCTGATTCCAGAATACCGTTCCCCAGGCATCATTCAGGGCGTCCAGAGAACCGTATTTCTTTTTCAGGAATTCCCGGAATTCCAGCCGGTCACTGGGAGAATAGAACTCATCCACCCCGCAGTTGAGCTCGTTATCGATCTGCCATCCGATCACCGAAGGATGCGGGCCGTAATGGGATGCTACCTTTTCCGTAATATTCCTGCTAAACCTCCGATAGATAGGAGAATTATAGTTATTATGCCTTCTTTCCCCGTGCCGGTATGTCACTCCCTCCCTAGTGCAGTTGAGCGCTTCTGGATAATTTTCCGTAAGCCAGGCCGGAGGCGTGGCGGTAGGCGTGCAGAAAATCACCTTCATTTCCGTCTTTGCCACTTCCTCCAGGAAGGAATCGAAAAATTCATAGGTATATTCCCCTTCCCGCGGCTCCACCTTGCTCCAGGCAAATTCCGCGATGCGGATAACCTTGATCCCCGCTTCCAGCATGCGCTGCAGATCCTGCGCCCACAGGCTCCTGTCCCAGTGCTCCGGATAATAACAGGTTCCCAGCTTCAGTTCTTTTCCATTCACCAGCCATCTCTTATCTTGTTCCATCTTTTCTCCTTCCTTCTTTTCCCATAGAATTAAGCCCCCGGGGAACAGACGTCCTCTTTTAGATCATTCAGATACGCCTGCCCCTTTCCTTTTCCATTCATCCGGAAAGGGCAGCAGCGCCTTTCCACCGTCCGCATCTGCCCTCTTCAGGGCGATCCGGACAACGTCCGTACGCTTTCCCCCTCCATCAGCCGGAAGCCCGTATGGTTTACATATTTATATTTTTTCCCTTCAATCATATCCAGAAGCACACAGGCGCATTTAGCTCCCTGTATGCGCGGCTGCAGAGAAATCGTCGTAAGCAGGGGGGAGACATATTTGCGGCTGTCTGAACCGTCGATCCCCATGACGGATACGTCCTGAGGAACCCGGATTCCCAACTGCTCGAATCCCCGAATCATCCCCAGGGCAAAATCATCATTAAAACCGATCACTGCCGTCGCATCCAGCCTGCGTTCCGCAAACAGCCTGGCTGCCAGCATTCCCTTGCCAAAGAAATCCTCCGAAACCGTATAGGGGCTTCTTTCCGTTTCCTCCCGAAAGCCCAGCACCCTTTCGTCCCCTTCCAGCCTGGGATCCCTTCTGGTAACCGCCACAAAATACTTCTGCGCTTCCTTCTGTCCCCGCCCTCTCATCCATGAACGATATGCCGTCGCCCTGGCATTCAGGCTTTCATATGGATATGGCATGCCGGCGGCGATCTTCCGGTGGCCGAGCGACCACAGATAGTCCAGCGCCGTTTCCATCACGCGGTAGGTATCGATCTCCACAACCGGCATCGCATGTCCCGTCTGAATCGGCTCTCCGTAGGAAGGGCTTACCACGGGAAGATGATAATTCTTCCCTTCGTTCTCCAGATAGAAGCGGGCCATGCTCTCATCCTGCATAATGATCCCATCCACCAAAGTATTTTTGATTTCCTCAAAGGCGATCTGTCCGCAAAACAGCACCATGTATCCCCTTGCTCCAGCCTCCTCCAGCATTCCCTGATAAAGCTGGATATTAAAAGCGTTTTCCATATTTTTGCAGTAAAACAGAATCTGCCGCACCCTTCTTGCCTGCAGCGATGCCGCAACCGGATTGGGAATATAATTCAGTTCCTCCGCTATCTTCAGAATCCGCTCCTTCTTCTCCTTTGCCACATAGCCGCTGTTGTTCAGCGCCCTGGAGACTACGGAAACAGAAGTATCCGCCCTCTGCGCGATGTCTCTGCGCGTTACCGGTTTCTTTTCCATGAAGCCGTCCTCCTGTCGCTTCCTTCTTTTTCATCATACAGGCTTTCCGCCGTCTCTGCAATCTTCATATATGTGGTCGCCCGTCCACATCGAACCGTCCTCTCCCGTCTGCGGGCCGGAAAGGTTTGGCCAGCCGCCCGCTTAAACGAAAGCAGGCCTTCTTTTATGCGCCCGCAAAAAATTCCCCGCTGCAATAACAAAAAGCTGATACACGCAATCTTCGTGTATCAGCCTTTTCTTATCGTCCCATCAGCAATGTGTAGGATTCAGCCCGTCCGCCGTTCGATCCGGGCTCCGAAGAGCCGTTCTCAGGCCTTTCCAACGGAACCGAACATTTCCATCTTTTCTTTTACGGTATCCTTAATAGCCTGGGTTCCAGGAGCCAGAACTTTACGAGGGTCAAAGCCCTTGCCTACCTGATCCTTGCCTTCTTCAATGTACTTTCTGGTAGCAGCCGTGAAAGCCAGCTGGCATTCGGTATTCACATTGATCTTGGAAACGCCCAGGGAGATCGCTTTCTTAATCATATCTTCCGGAATTCCCGTGCCGCCATGAAGCACCAGAGGCATATCTCCGGTCAGCTGCTGAATGGCATCCAGAGTCTCGAAGGAAAGTCCCTTCCAGTTCTCAGGATATTTTCCATGGATGTTACCGATACCTGCAGCCAGGAAATCGATTCCCAGATCTGCGATCATCTTGCACTCGTTGGGATCTGCGCACTCGCCCATTCCTACTACGCCGTCTTCTTCACCGCCGATTGCTCCAACTTCTGCCTCAATGGAAAGTCCTTTCTCATGAGCAGCAGCAACCAGTTCTTTTGTCTTGGCAACGTTCTCTTCGATCGGATAGTGAGAGCCATCAAACATGATGGAGGAGAAGCCTGCTTCAATGCACTTATAGCAAGCTTCGTAGCTGCCATGATCCAGATGCAGGGCAACCGGAACCGTGATGTTCATCTCTTCCAGCATGCCGTTTACCATTCCAACAACGGTCTTGTAGCCGCACATATATTTGCCTGCGCCCTCGGACACGCCCAGGATAACAGGGGAGTTCAGTTCCTGTGCAGTCTGCAGGATCGCCTTGGTCCACTCAAGGTTGTTAATGTTGAACTGGCCCACAGCATAATGGCCGGCTTTTGCTTTGTCGAGCATTTCTTTTGCTGATACTAACATTTTTATCTACCTCCATAAAATTGTAAAAATAAATGCCTTTTACTGGTGTTATTATACCCCATCTTTCATAAAAAAGAAATATGGTAACTCAAACTTTTTCTCATCAGTTGTCAGGTCTTCTGTATGCTTCCGCGCCGGGGCCGCGGTTTCCTTTCTCATACGCGATGGGCTGCGGGTTTATATATCCGGGCCGGGGGCAAACCGAAGGGCGATGAGGGAGTGGCTGGGTAGTATGGTTTTCTCCGGGAGGGGGGATTTCGGCAGCTCAAATGACCTGGCGGCCTGGCTCCTACGGCAGGGCCGCGGTTTCGGGCAGCCTCCTTCCTTGCTGCGCAAACCGCTTCAAAAATCGGCTGTTTCTAAACGTTTGAGCTGAGGCAGTTCTTCCGCCCGTTCTGGCGGCGTTGTTTGACGCCCGCCAGGGCGGAGTTCAGACGCCAGGCGGAAGAACTGCCTCAGTTTAAACGTAAGAAACAGCCGATTTTTGAAGTGGCTTGCGGAGAAAGGAAGAGGGCCGTCCAGTGCCGGCAGGAAGATGCGGATACACAGCCGGCCGTCCTCATTCGTATTTGGGAACGCGTATTGCAAGCTGCTGCTTCTGATTCCGTATCTGTACAAAGCAGTGACGGCCTCCGAATTCTCCGTCCAGGGTCCATGGTATCTCTTCTTCCGATTCCAGGCACAGAGACGCGGTTTTGAAGCAGTACATCTGATCCGTGTCAATGTTCCGGTTTACCAGATCCGCCAGGATCTGATTCAGTTCGATGGGATTGGTGGGACGCTTAATCAGCGTGACTTCAAACAAGCCGTCATTCAGTTCCACATATTTGCCCGTAATACGTTTGAATCCTCCGACGGACATGGAGTTGGTAATCATGCCGAAAATGAAGTCCCCTTCAATTTCCATCTCTTCCGCCGTCACCTTCATCTGGTAAGAACGAATGGCGGACAGACGCTTCATGCCCTCCAGAAGGTACGCCATATGCCCCAGAACATTCTTATATTCCTGTTTTGTCTCATAGGAAACGTCCGTAAACAATCCAAACGCTGCTATGTACACAAAAGTATCTTCGTTAAAGGAACCAATGTCACACTGGAAAAGATTGCCGTGTACTACAACATCTGCTGCTTCCAGCATATTGCGGGGCAATCTCAGGCTATTTGCAAAATCATTTGTACTTCCTGCAGGCACATACCCGACAGGAACAATTTTGCTGCTTCGCATGATGCCGGTTACAACCTCGTCCAGCGTTCCATCTCCGCCGCTGCATACCACGCAGTCATATCTCTTTGCCTTTTCTGCCGCAACGCGCACTGCGTCCCCTGCGCACTGCGTCGGATATATTGTTACCTCATTCCCCGCCTTAACAAAAATATCTATGATATCGCTCAGATGGTTTCTGATCTGCCCTTTACCCGCCCTGGGATTATATATGAACAGCATTTTTCTTTTTGCCATCTTTTCACGCCTTTCTTTCTGCTCTAACTTCTCCGGAACTTTGTATCCTTATCAATCATCCGGCCGTTCCTTTCCTTATCAAAAAAGGAGCATATATATGCTCCTTTCCTTTATCTGAAAGCCGTATGCCTTTATTTGCCCAGTCAATTTTCTTCGCCGCACAGATACTTTGTGATATTCTCTACCGCGGTCTCTTCATCAGGGCCGTCCGCGATGACCGTTACCATCTCACCGCTGTCAAGTCCCAGGCTCATCATTCCCATGATGCTCTTTGCGTTCACCTTTCTGCCTTCCGATTCAAGATAAACAGTGCTGTCATGCTGGCTGGCTACCTGTACCAGCATCGCCACCGGCCTGGCCTCCAGCCCGCTGCTTAACTGAATTCTGACTGCTTTCATTTTCATAACTTCTCCTCCTTTACTGCTTTCCTGTCAGCCTTACCTTTTGGCCGGACATAACCTTACTTTATCATCCATTCTGCTCCCTGAGCTGTTCAGCCAGTTCGCTCAATTTACGAAGTCTGTGATTTACGCCGGACTTTCCCACCGGTGGGTTCAGATATTCTCCCAGTTCACGCAGAGGCGCATCCGGATATGCAAGCCGAACCTCCGCCATCTCCCGCAGATTTTCAGGAAGATTGGCCAGTCCGTATTTCTGCTGCACATACAGAATATCATCCACTTGACGTGTGGATGCATGAACCGTTTTGCTGATGTTAGCAGTCTCGCAATTCACTCTTCTGTTTACGGAATTGCGCATTTCTTTGACAATCCTGTAGTTCTCAAAGGACATCAGGGAAACATGCGCTTCCACAATGTTCAGAAAGTCAGATATACCCGTTCCGTCCTTCATATATACAATCTGATACTTCTTACGCCCCACGATCCGCGCTTCCACATCAAAAGAATGCAGGATCTCCTGGATCTGCTGCGCCGAAGACAGATTTGTACATACAATTTCGAGATGATAGCTTTTCTCCGGATCGCTCATGGAACCGGAAGAAAGAAACGCCCCGCGCAGGAAAGCCCTCTGGCAGCAGGCATTCTTGATAAGAAGAGAATTGACAGGTTCTCTCATTCCCAGGAACCTGCCATCCTTGTCCATAAACTTAGCCGCCTGCAGTACCTTGGCCACCTCATCCGGCTGCGTGATCTGAATGCTGTAGGCAACCGGCTTTCCGGTAATTTTAGACGAATTCTTTCTCGAAAAGATCTCGTTTATACTCGTATTTATATTAAATGTTTTCTTCAGCAATGTAAAGCATTTTCTGAGAACAGCCTCATTTTCAGCCTGAATGAATATTTTTCCACCATTTTCAGAATTCTTTTCGGCATTTTTACCAAAAAGGGCAAAAGCCCCCTTTTCTCCGGCCTCCGGCATCTTCGGTTCCTCATATTGTCCGCAAAAATGCAGGATAGCCGCCAGTTCTGCGATCTGACAGTGCCTTGCCGCAGGTACCTGCTTCACCAATTCTTCCTTCACCGTTCCTGAAAAAGACATGCTCATCCCGCCTTTACTTCACGTCCCTGTGACTGATCGTCAGCCCGTAACTCCCTTTATCCTTAAGCCTCTTATAGAGTTCGTTCGCCAGCGTCACGCTGCGGTGTTTTCCTCCCGTGCAGCCAATCCCGATCACCAGCTGATACTTTCCCTCTTTAATATAATTCGGAATCAGAAACAACAGCATGTCCTCCAGCCGTTCCATAAACTCTCCGGCCTCAGGGAATCCCATCACATAATCCTGTACGCCTTTATCATTTCCAGTCATATATTTTAATTCATCGATATAAAACGGATTCGGCAGAAACCGGACATCGAATACCAGATCCGCGTCTGCAGGAATCCCATGCTTGAATCCAAAGGAAACGATACTGACCATGAGGTTATTATATTCACCATTCTGCACAAAGATTCTGTCTATTTCTTCCTTCAGTTCCCTTGTCAGAAGCTTTGACGTGTCAATCACATAATCCGCCTGCTTCTTCATCTGCGCAAGGATCGCTCTTTCTTTACGGATTCCGTCCTCCACACGGTTCTCAGCCGGTGTACACAGCGGATGCATCCGCCGGGTTTCCTTATAGCGCCTCACCAATGTTTCATCGCTGGCGTCCATAAAGAGAATTTCAAATATAAAGCCGTTCTGCCTCAGCTTGTCCAGGATCTTCATGGCGTCTCCAAAGGATTGATCCGCCCGCACATCCAGGCCCAGCGCCGCTTTGGAAATCTCATTGTTCGGTGTCATCAGAAGCTCCATGAACTTCTCAATCAGAGGCACCGGCAAATTATCCACGCAAAAGAAGCCGGCATCCTCCAGCATTCTCATGGCTGTGCTTTTCCCGCCCCCGCTCATTCCTGTTACGATTACGAATCTCATCTGCCAACCTCCCCAATCCGGGCCTGCCACAAACGATGCGGGGCGCCGTCCGTTTTCACGCCGCCCCGCACCTGACCCTAAAAGTCTCCGAGGAAAATCACTTCCGGTTCCAGACGCACGCCAAATTTCTCCTTCACCGTCTCAGTCACTTCTTCAATCAGTTCTGCAATGTCCGCCGCGGTTGCCGTTCCGTCATTGATAATGAAGCCACAGTGCTTATCCGACACCCGTGCGCCTCCAATCCGGGCTCCGCGCATGCCTGCATCCATGATTAACTTGCCTGCGAAATATCCTTCCGGTCTCTTAAAGGTGCTTCCGGCGCTCGCATATTCCAGCGGCTGCTTTTCCCTTCTTCTGGCCGCCAGTTCCTTCATGCGTTCCAGAATCTCTTCTTTTTTTCCCTCTTCCAGTTCCATTGTCACATCCAGAACCACATAAGGGCGATCCTTAAGAACACTGCTGCGGTAACCGAATTCCATCGTGTTATTGTCCAGTTCCATGATGCTGCCGTCCTTGTACATGACCCGGACGGTTCGGACCACCTGCGCCATTTCTCCGCCATAGGCCCCCGCATTCATGCGCACACCGCCTCCGACGCTTCCCGGAATTCCCGAGGCGAATTCCAGTCCACACAGGGAATTCTCGCAGGCGGCCCGCGCTACCTGTGACAGCAAAGCGGAAGAACCGGCCGTTATCCGCCTGCCATCCACACGCACCCCTCCGAACGCTCCATCCAGCCGGATCACCACGCCCCGATAGCCCCTGTCTGATACCAAAAGGTTGCTGCCGCATCCCAGTAAAAAGTAGGACCAACCGGTAAGATCAAGATACTTGAGGATCTTCCTCAGCTGTTCTTCCTCTGAAACGGTAACAAACACGTCCGCCGGGCCTCCTACCCGGAATGTGGTATGCGCCGCCATAGGCTCCTGCTGCCGGACATTCTCCGAAGGCACGATCGTTTCCAGAAATTCAATTAAAGCTCTACTCACTCCTGCTTCCCATCCCTCATTTACTTTTCACATATCTTGGCCACTTACAAGCCCCTTAATCCAAAACCATCTTGGCAGCTCCGTAAATACCTGCATCATTTCCGAGCGTGGCCAGCGCAAAAAGCGCTCCGCGGCTGCCCGCAAACACATACGGCGTATAATTCTTCTGAATGAAATCCAGCAAAATCGGGCCTGCCTTGGACACTCCGCCGCCGATCACAAAGATCTCCGGATTCACCACGCCCGCGATATCCGCAAGCGCCTTTCCCAGAATTTCACCGAACTGTTCTGCCACCTCGACAGCCAGTTCATCTCCTTCCTTAACCGCATCAAAAACAGTTTTGGCAGAGATCTCCTGGTGGTTGCGCAGCGTACTGGGTTTATCATCCTTCGCCAGCCTGCGCTTGGCCAGACGTACAATTCCCGTAGCGGAGGTATACTGCTCCAGGCATCCATAGTTGCCGCAGTTGCATCTCTCCGTCTCGCCGTCCATCACATGAATATGGCCGATTTCTCCGGCCGCACCGGTAGCGCCCGAAAGGATCCGTCCGTCCGCAATGATTCCGCCGCCAACGCCGGTTCCCAGAGTCACGGCAACCAGGCTGCTGTGTCCCTGGCCGCCGCCCTTCCACATCTCTCCCAGCGCAGCCACATTCGCGTCATTACCGGCTTCTACAGGGATATTCAGAAGGCTCTGCAGTTCATTCTTAATGCTGAAAGTTCCCCAGCCCAGGTTCACCGCATTGTACACAGTCCCCCTTCCGTCGATCGGGCCGGGCGCGCCGATTCCAACGCCGATGATTTCCTCCCGGGATACTTCCCTTTCCTTTATCTTATCGAGGATGCTCTCCGCCACGTCGGGAAGGATGTTTTTTCCCCCTTCTTCCGTCCGCGTAGGGATCTCCCATTTCTCCAGGAGATTCCCCTCTGTATCAAAAAAGCCCATTTTTACCGTGGTTCCTCCCACGTCTACCCCAAAGCAGTATTTTCCCATCGTTCAGATTTCCTCCTCTTCTTCTCTTCTGCGCGCCAGCGAATTCTGCACACGGGTATAAAGTTCCTGTGCCGCATTATATCCCATCTTCTTCTGACGGTGATTTACAGCCGCTGATTCACAGATCACGGCCAGATTTCTGCCCGGCCGAATCGGGATGCTGTGGCAGACTACCTTATTGCCAAGATAATCCGTATATTCTTCTTCCAGACCGAGTCTGTCATATTCTTTATCCTTATTCCAGTCTTCCAGACGGATTACCAGATCGATGCTCTGCGTATCACGCACGCTGGAAACACCGAACAGCGTCTTCACGTCAATGATGCCGATACCTCTCAGTTCAATGAAGTGCTTCGTGATATCCGGCGCGGTTCCAATCAGCGTATCATCGCTGACTTTGCGGATTTCCACCACATCGTCCGATACCAGACGATGTCCTCTCTTAATCAGTTCCAACGCCGCCTCTGATTTTCCGATTCCGCTCTCTCCTGTAATCAGCACGCCCTCACCATAGACGTCCACCAGAACACCGTGCACCGAGATGCAGGGTGCAAGCATCACATTCAGCCAGCGGATCGCTTCCGCCATGAACGCTGAAGTTGCCTTTCTCGTCATCAGGACCGGGACCTTCCGTTCCTCCGCAATCTTCAAAAAGAGCGGATCCGGCCGAAGTTCGCGGCAGAAAACCACACAGGGAATTGTGGGAGACAGCAGCTGGGAAAAAATCTCCTGCTTTCTCTCTTCCGTCATCGCTTCCATGTAAGAATATTCCACATAGCCCACAATCTGGAGGCGCGTCGTCTCATAATGCTCAAAATATCCCGCCAACTGCAATGCAGGCCTGATGATATCCGGCTGCGTAATCCGTTTCCCCTTTATATCAATATCGGGCGTTAAATTCTCCAGCTTCATCTTTTCGATCAGCTGAATCAGATTCACATGCGCCATACATTTATCCTCCGCTTTTCTACTTAATTCAACCTGTCCGTTTCCGGGAATACAAACGGCGGGGTTCCTTCCCCCTGCTTTCATCCATATGGAATTATTCTAACACAGATTGATGAAAAAAAGAATAGATTTCTTCCGCGATATGGGCCGGTATCTCCGGCACCGCTGCCAATTCCTCCGTGCTGGCCTGACGGATGTCCTCGATGGAGCGGAAATGGCGCATGAGCGCCTTACGCCTTGCCGGCCCCACTCCGGGAATGCCGTCGAGCACGGAACGCACCTGTTCTTTTCCACGCAGAGAACGGTGGTATTCAATGGCAAACCGGTGCGCTTCATCCTGAATTCTGGTGATGAGCTTGAACCCTTCGCTGTGGGGATCGATTTCAATCTCCTGGTTCTGATAATATAGCCCCCGGGTACGGTGGTAGTCATCTTTCACCATCCCGCATACGGGAATGGACAACTGCAGTTCCTTCAGGACCTGCAGCGCAATGTTCACCTGTCCTTTCCCTCCGTCCATCAGCAGCAGATCCGGGAACTTGGTAAAGCTTCCGAATTCCTTCTCCAGATTCTTTTCGGACAGTTCCTTCGCCTCTTCCATTCCATGCCGGAAACGTCTGGTCAGCACTTCTCTCATACAGGCATAATCGTCCGGCCCGGCCACCGTTTTGATCTTGAACTTCCTGTAATCGCTCCGTTTGGGTTTCCCCTTTTCATAGACCACCATGGAGCCCACGTTTTCAAACCCGCTGATATTGGAAATGTCAAACGCTTCCATGCGATCCGCCGCCGGCAGCGAAAGCAGAGAGAAGATCTCCTTCACCGCCCCGATGGTTCTTCCTTCTTCCCGCTTGATGCGCTCCCTGTCTTTGCTCAGCACCAGGGATGCATTGGTAGCCGCAAGCTCCACTAATTTTTCCTTCGTCCCTTTCTTTGGAACCCGGATATATACGCGGCTTCCTCTGCGCATCGTCAGATACTGTTCCAGCACCGGAATATCCTCAATTTCTTCCTGAAGCATCAACTCCTTCGGGACGAACGGCGTTCCCGCATAGAACTGTTTGACAAAATCCAGCAGGATCTGTGCCGATGTGCTGTCCGCCACGCGGGTCATGAAAAAGTGTTCCCGTCCGATGAGCTTTCCATCCCGCACGAAGAACACCTGAACCACCGCATCATTCTCATCCTTTGCCAATGCGATGATGTCCTTATCCTCTCCGTCAGAATCCGTAATCTTCTGCTTTTGCGCCACCTGCTTCACGCTGTTGTACAGATCCCGATAGCGAATCGCCTCTTCAAACTCCATGTTTTCCGACGCCTCCTCCATCTTCTGCTTCAGCTGCGTCAGGATCGGGTTGAAGTTCCCGTTCAGAAAATCCAGCGCCTGTTCGACCTGACTGCGATATTCTTCTTTCGACACATATCCCTGGCAGGGCGCGTTGCACTGTTTGATATGATAGTTCAGACATGGCCTATCCAGCCCGATATCCCGTGGCAGGGCGCGGTTGCAGGTTCTCAGCTTATACAATTTATTAATCAGTTCAATGGTATCCTTCACTGCAAAGGCGGAGGTAAAAGGGCCGAAATACCTGGATTTATCCTTTTTCATCTGCCTGGAAAACAAAACCCTCGGATACTCTTCTCCCATAGTCACTTTAATATATGGGTAGGTTTTGTCATCCTTCAGCATGGTATTATACTTGGGGTTATGTTCTTTGATCAGATTGTTTTCCAGAACCAGCGCTTCCAGTTCGGAATCCGTCACAATATATTCAAAGCGCGCGATCTTCGTCACCATCTTTTCGATCTTGGGGCTCTTGTTCGTGCTCTCCCGAAAATAAGAGCGCACGCGGTTGCGCAGGCTGATCGCCTTCCCCACATAGATGATGGCATCCTCCTTATCATGCATGATATAAACACCCGGCTTGGCCGGAAGTTTTTTCAACTCTTCTTCAAAATGAAACATGTCGCTCCCCTCCATGGAACACCTGCCGCCATCAACGGGCGCCGCGCCTTGCGGTCCGCCCGTTGTTAGGAAAATGCCAGAGGCGGTCTCCGCATGCGCGAAGGCTGCTCTGGCATCCGTTCTATTCTTTGTATTCCCGCCGCACACAGCGGGACATATGGTTTAGTGGTTCTGATCCGAAGGAGGAATCACCGTATTGGAAAATCTTCCCACCGTTCCCTGGGGAGGATTCTGACCATCCTTGTGATCCTGACCATCTTCGTTCTGTTCTTCCTCATCCCGGAAGAATCCCATATCTTGTCCCGGGATTCCGCTGCTGCTTTGATCCCACCAGCCATCCTGGTTTGGATCCGCCTGAACAGGGCCAGCCTGGCCGTAAGGCTCGCTCTGCTCTCCCGCAGCGGGTTCTGTTCTTCCATCCGGCTGTTCCGGTCTGACTCCCTGCGGCGCCGTATTTCCATCAGCCCGCTGCCCCTGTGCAGAACCGGATTCCTGCCGGAAGCCAAATCTTTCCTGCGTCTCTGTGCTCTTTCCGGGCTGTTCCTGTGTCTCTTCCGGTTCCGGAATTCCCTTTTCCCGGCGATAGATCTTCATGAATTCCTTGCCGGTAATCGTCTCTTTCTCAATCAGGTATGCCGCAATCTTATCCATCACCGCACGGTTCTCACGCAGCAGCGACAGCGCTTCTTCGTAGCATTCCTTCAGTATTTTCATCACTTCGGAATCCACTTCAGCCGCGGTCACATCAGAGCAGTTCATCACCGCACGGCCATCGAGATACTGACTTTCTACCGTCTGAAGCCCAATCAGGCCAAATTTCTTGCTCATGCCGTACTGCGTCACCATCGCCCTGGCTATGCTGGTCGCTTTTTCGATATCATTGGAAGCTCCCGTGGTCACCGTATCAAATACGATTTCCTCCGCAGCACGCCCTGCCAGAAGCCCCACCAGCATCGCATGCAGTTCCGCTTCCGTATTCAGGAACTTCTCTTCCTCAGGCACCTGCATGACATATCCCAAAGCGCCCATGGTTCTGGGAACAATGGTGATCTTCTGCACGGGTTCGGAATTCTTCTGAAGGGCGGATACCAACGCATGGCCCACTTCGTGATAGGATACGATCCGCCGCTCCTCTTTGCTCATGATCCGGTCTTTCTTTTCTTTACCCACAAGCACCTGTTCCACTGCCTCGAACAGATCCTTCTGGCAGACATAATCCCTGCCCTGTTTTACCGCATTAATGGCAGCTTCGTTAATCATATTCGCCAGATCGGAACCCACAGCGCCGCTCGTGGCCAGCGCGATGGCATCCAGATCCACCGTATCATCCATCAGCACATCTTTGGCGTGTACCTTCAGAATCTCCACACGGCCGCGCAGATCCGGCTTATCCACAATGATCTGCCGGTCAAAGCGCCCCGGACGCAGCAGCGCCTTATCCAGAATCTCCGGCCTGTTCGTGGCTCCCAGGATCAGAATTCCCCTGGAGCTGTCAAATCCGTCCATCTCGGACAGCAGCTGATTGAGCGTCTGTTCCCGTTCTTCATTGCCTCCGCCGTATTTGGAATCACGGCTCCGTCCGATTGCATCGATCTCATCAATGAAAATGATGCAGGGCGCATTCTTGGTCGCCTCTTTAAACAAATCGCGCACGCGGGAAGCGCCCACGCCTACATATAATTCAATAAAGTCAGAACCTGTCAGGGAGAAAAACGGCACATGGGCTTCGCCTGCCACCGCCTTGGCCAGCAGCGTCTTACCCGTTCCGGGAGGGCCCACCAGAAGCGCACCTTTGGGAAGCTTCGCACCGATCTTGGAATATCTGCCCGGATTATGAAGGAAATCCACTACTTCCTGTAGGGACTCTTTCGCCTCATCTTCGCCCGCCACATCACGGAACGTCACTCCGGTCTCCTTCTGTACATAGACCTTGGCGTTGCTCTTGCCGACCCCCATCGGGCCTCCGCCGCCGGACATCTTCTTCATCAGGAAGTTAAACAGGAAGATGATGATCACGAACGGCAGCACATAGGTGAGAAGGATGGAGAGCAGGAAACCGGAATTATCCGGAACTTCTCCGCGAACTTCCACGCCTGCCGCGAGCAGCCGCTCGGTCAGCGTCTCCTTGTCCTCCACCACGCCTGTATAATAACTGATATCCGGCTGCTGCCTGAACGGATTGCCCGTGTCCTCCATCTTGGGGATGATGTTGATCTGGGTGTCCGTGATCTCCACGCTGGCCACCTGGCCGTTCTCCACCATATCCAGGAATTCATTATAGGTGATCTCCTGGGTGGATACCCCGCTCAGCATCCTCATAAAAAAGCTCATGCACACCAGCGTCACCAGAGCCGCCGCCAGAAGCATCAGGAGATTCTGCTTCTTAGGGGAATTGCTTCCCGGGCCTCCCTGTCCGCCGGGGCCCCCGCCCTGGCCGTTATTGTTATAACCATTACCGCCGTTATAGCTGTTCAGATTCTTATTATCCATTCTGCAAACCTTTCTATAAACCATCCTGGCTCACCGTCCCGGACGGAAAATCTTCGTAAATCCACTTCTCAAAACCGGATGTCTGTTCTATACATATGGGGAAAATACAATTTTTAAGAGAAATGCATCTAAAAAAATGTATATTTTTCTCCCTCATCGCGTATAACTGTTTCCTATTATATGGTTTCAAATCCTATAAATCAATATTTATTCTGTGAAATTACACGGAAATCTATTAAAGATTTATTAAATACTTCCTACTAGCAATGTGGATTTCTCAACAAAATAAGCATGCAGTGTACAGAAAAAAGATGGCGGCCCGGGTTACTGCCCAGCCCTCCGCGTTCCGGCGCCCCTTCTGCCGGCGCGTTCCCCTGTCCATGACGCAGCAGCGGGTATGCTGTTTGCCGGGACTGTCTAAAAACGTCGGTACTTGCGAACCGTCCTTTGGTTCGTTATGTACCGTTACGTTTTTAGCCA